>OLQN01001058.1_pt1 | contig 21749 bp, 20 predicted proteins | sample 1673181 | NCBI WGS metagenome assembly OLQN01 (sample SAMEA3136763, study PRJEB25190) | human gut metagenome | biome: human gut; feature: human-associated habitat; material: faeces | place: Austria | collected 2013
TGAGGACGGAGATCTTGATCTCAGAGGTGGAGATCATGCGGATGTTGATGCCGGCCATAGCCAGAGCCTCGAACATCTTGGAAGCAACACCGGTAGCGGAAGCCATGCCTGCGCCAACGATGGAAACCTTTGCAACCTTGGTGTTGATGGACAGATCCTCATAACCGAGCATCTCCTTCGCGTCGCGCAGGATAGACTCTACGCGCTCTGCATCGTCCTGACGGATGGTGAAGGAAATAGACTTCTTGTTATCGCGGCCGACGGACTGCAGGATGATGTCGATATTGACATGGTGCTTCGCCATCAGCGAGAATACCTTGAACGCGGTACCCGGCGTATCATCCAGATTGATGATGGCAACTCGTGCGCAGTTATTATCACGGGCAACACCCGAAACATTCAATTTTTCCATGTTAGAACCCTCCTTGACTTTGGTACCCGGATTGCGGGTAAAGCTCGAAACGACCTCAAGATCGACATTGTACTTCTTTGCCATCTCAACCGAACGGTTGTGCAGCACCTGTGCACCCAGAGATGCCAGCTCCAGCATCTCATCATAGGTGATGGCGTCCAGCTTCTTGGCATCCTTTACGATGCGCGGATCGGCAGTGTAAACGCCGTCTACGTCGGTGTAGATCTGGCACAGGTCCGCGCCGAGCGTTGCTGCAATGGCAACTGCGGTGGTATCCGAGCCGCCGCGGCCGAGCGTGGTAACATCGCCCATCTTGTTAATGCCCTGGAAACCGGCTACGATAACGATGCGGCCGTTGTCCAGCTCAGCCTTGAGTCGATCGCCCGCGATGCGCTTGATGCGCGCGTCCGAGTAATTGCTGTTGGTTTCCAGACCGATCTGCCAGCCGGTCAGGGATACAACCGGAAAGCCCAGCTTCTGGATAGCCATCGCCAGCAGAGACATGGAGATCATCTCGCCGGTGTTGAGCAGAACGTCCATCTCACGCTTAGAAGGACGGTCGTTCAGCTCGGCAGCCTTTACGATCAGATCATCCGTGGTATCGCCCTGCGCGGATACAACTACAACAACCTGATTGCCTGCCTGTGCGGTCTTGGTAACAATGTCCGCAACATTCTTCAGTCGCTCGGTGTTGGCAACCGAAGTGCCGCCGAACTTTTGCACAATAAGACTCATACTAACTATGTTTCCTCCTTATATACACGGACGAGAGCACTCATCCGTCCCCTATTACAGTCGTTTTACGGTCGCACCGACCTCATCACAGCGCAGCTGTACGGCCTTCCAGTGCGGATACAGCTTCTCGCACAGCTCCTGTGCACGGGTGATGTAGTCGCGGTCGCCCTTGTAGACGATCGCCACGATGGACGGGCCTGCGCCGGAAATGAAAGCGCCGAGTGCGCCCAGCTTCTTGGCCTCGCGCACGATGTCCTCACCGTTTTCAATCAGACCGAAACGGTACGGCTGGTGCAGACAGTCACCGGTTGCCGCATCAAGGTTTTCCAGCTTGCCGGTGGTCAGGCTGCCCGCGAGCAGCGCTGCGCGCGCCAGATTGTAAACCGCATCGTGATGGTCGATGGTCTTGGGCAGCGCCGCACGCGCCTTTTCGGTGGACAGCTGGAAATCCGGAATGAATACCACGAAGTCGATCGCGCCGTGTACCGGCACGCGAACGTGATGTACATGACCGTCCTCGAGCAGCGCCACGCAGAAGCCGCCGAGGATCGCCGGTGTGGAGTTATCCGGATGACCCTCGATAGTAGCCGCCAGATCAATGACCGCGTTGCGGTCGAGCGGCTCACCGAGCAGCATGTTTGCACCCATGATGCCCGCAACCGTGCACGCCGAGGACGAGCCAAGGCCGCGGGTCTGCGGGATAGCGCAGTCCTCAACGATGGTCAGGCCGGAAAGCGGCTTGCCGCACTCGTCGTAGACGCGCTTTGCACACTGATAGATCAGATTGCTCTCGTCCTGCGGGACGTACTGACCGTTTTTATCCGAAATATCAATATGATCGTTCTCTGCGAGGTCGATCACGTTGTACAGCTCGAGCGCAATGCCGATGCTGTCATAGCCCGAGCCCATATTGGCGCTCGTAGCAGGAACGGTTACACGAACCATTGTATTTCTCTCCTTTACAGAATACGCATTGCCGCACGAACTTCACCGCGTCCGTTCAGCTTTTCGGCTGCGGCGTTCATCTCTGCGGTGGACAGCTTGCGGGTCTGAACCACGAATACGCCCTCAGCAGGCTCGGTCAGACTCTCAACCGGCAGCAGCTCCTCAACATCCTTCTGTGCGCCCTTGAAGCGAACGTACCATGCACTCTGCAGGGTATCCAGCGGACGGAGCAGATTCTTGGAGCCATCGCCCCAGAAGATACGGCGGCGGTTGTCCTTGTGCTCGATGCTGTCCAGCATATCGGCAACAACAGCGGAAGCGGTCGCCAGCTTGCCGGCGCCCTTGCCGTAGAACATAACCTCGCCGGTCGCATTGCCGTCGATCATGATGGCGTTGAATACGTCCTCAACAGCGGCCAGCGGGCTTTCCTTGTGGATGAGATGCGGTGCAACATAAGCGTAAGCGGTGCCGTCCTCGCAGCGGACCGAGCGGCCCAGCAGCTTGATAACGCAGCCCAGCTTATCGGCGTTTGCTACGTCCTCGAGGGTGATCTTGGTGATGCCCTCGCAGGAAACCTGATCTGGATCAAACTTATCGCCGTAAGCGAGGTCGGACAGAATGCAGATCTTGCGGCAGGCGTCGTGACCCTCGATGTCAGCGGTCGGATCCTTCTCGGCATAGCCGTTGAGCTGTGCCTGCTTGAGCGCATCCGCAAAGGTAACACCGTTGTGGATCATCTGGGTGAGGATGTAGTTGGTCGTGCCGTTCAGGATGCCGCAGATTTCGTTAAACTCGTTGGCAGCCAGACACTGCAGCATCGGGCGGATGACCGGAATGCCGCCGCCGACAGAGGCCTCGAACATGTAGTTTACGCCGTGCTCCTCGGCAATCTTGAGCAGCTCCTCACCCTTGGTAGCAACCAGCTCCTTGTTGGAGGTGCATACGCTCTTGCCGGCCTCGAGGCAGCGCTTGGTGAACTGATATGCAGCGCCCACGCCGCCCATCACCTCGGCAACGACCGTTACCTCGGGGTCGTTCTCGATGACGGAGAAATCGGTTACAAATTTATTGCCATACGGCAGAGAGGAAAAGTCGCGCAGGTCGAGGACGTACTTTACCTCAACCGGCTCGCCAACGGTCTTTGCGATCTTGTCGGCGTTCATGTCAAAAACCTCATATACGCCCGAGCCGACGGTGCCGTGTCCCATGATTGCTACTTTAATCATATGCTGATTTCCTTTCATCAGTTAAATTAGCGTTCTGTATACCGTCGGACGGTCATTCAGATGCCAGAATTTCCACTTTGCTGACGCCTTCCATTGCTTCTGCGCGATGCACAAGCTCTTCGGATGAGTATTTCATCTCACCGGTGCGGGCCGAAATGGTAACCGATGCCATTCCTCTCATCGGAATGGACTGGTTCACCGTCAGCAGGTTTGCACCCGAGCGTGCCATCAGTCCGAGGATGCTCGACAGAACACCCGGCTGATCGTGCAGCATGAAATGGTAGGTGACAATGCGGTCGGTAGTCGCCTCAAAGAAAGGGCGAACGCCGTCCTTATATTTGTAGTACGCACTGCGCGACAGACCGGCGATCTTTGCCGCTTCGCTTGCCGTAGCCGCCTTGCCCGAAGCGATGGCTTCATTCGCTTCGATCACGCGCTGAAATACCTCCGGCAGCAGGGTGCGCTCCACGAGATAATACTTTGGTTTTACCATGCAATGTCTGTCCTTCCTAAAAAGACACTTGTCTTTTTCACGCTCATCTATCATACCATATCCATCCACCGAGCGCAAGAGAATAACTGATAAATTTCCCTAAATTCCGACGAGCGTTTTGTTACTTCTGTCAAAAGCTCCCGCTTTTCCTGTTGAAAGTACAAGTGGCTTTTTACTTTATTTTGTGTTATACTAAATATACACTTGTAAACAAACCGGAGAATTTTAATTATGCATCAGAAAAATGGAAACGGAACCTTTACCTCAAAAATCGGCTTTGTGCTGGCGGCAGTCGGCTCTGCGGTCGGCATGGGCAACATCTGGATGTTCCCTTACCGCACCGGTCAATACGGCGGCGCGGCTTTTTTAATCCCCTACCTGCTGTTTATTGCGCTGTTCGGCTATGTCGGCCTGTCCGGCGAGTTCGCCTTCGGCCGCATGACCGGCACAGGTCCGATCGGCTCATATGAATTTGCGATGAAGTCCCGCGGCAAAAAGGGCGGCGCCATCCTCGGTACGATTCCGCTGCTCGGCTCGCTTGGTATTGCCATCGGCTACGCCATCATCGTCGGCTGGGTGCTCCGAAGCGCGTTCGGCGCACTGACCGGCTCGCTGATGAGCACCGAACCGGAGCAGTTCTTCACGGAAATGAGCAGCACGAATTTTTCCAGTGTGCCGTGGCACACCCTGGTTATCCTGCTGACGGCGGCTGTGCTGATCTTCGGCGTGTCCGGCGGCATTGAAAAGATCAACAAGGTGATGATGCCTGCGTTCTTCATCCTGTTCATCATTATTGCTGTCCGCGTAGCCTTCCTGCCGAATGCGATCGAAGGCTACAAATACCTGCTCGTACCGCAGTGGGAGTACCTGCTGAACCCGCGCACATGGATCATGGCGATGGGTCAGGCGTTCTTCTCGCTGTCCATCACGGGCTCGGGCATGATCATTTACGGCTCGTACCTGCCGAAGAACGAGGATGTTGTGCATTCGTCGTGCATGACCGCCGTGCTCGACACCTGCGCGGCTATGCTGGCCGGCTTCGCCATCCTGCCGAGCGTGTTCGCGTTCGGTCTGGACCCGGCCTCCGGCCCCAAGCTGCTGTTCATCACCCTGCCGCGTGTATTCCAGCAGATGCCGTTCGGCCGTCTGTTCGCGTTCTTCTTCTTTATTTCCGTGCTGTTCGCGGGCATTACCTCGCTGGCGAATATGCTGGAAGCAGTCTCCGAAGCCGCGCAGACGCGCCTCAAGCTGAGCCGAAAGGCCGCTGTCCTGCTGGCGTGCGGCGCCGCATTGGCGGTTGGCCTGTTTATCGAGCGCGATACACTTATGGGTACGCTGATGGACGTAATTACCATTTACGTTGTGCCGATCGGCGCGATCCTCGGTGCGGTTATGGCGTACTGGGTGCTCGGCATCGACAAAATGGAGCAGGAGCTGATGAACGGCCGCAGCAAGCCGCTCAGCCGCGCGTTTGCGCCGCTTGCGAAATATGTGTATATCTTCCTTGCCGCACTCGTCGTATTCTTCAGCTTTATTATCCCGGGCGGTATTGGGTAAACCTCGTTAATCAAAAGGACTTCCTGCGGGAAGTCCTTTTTTCGTGCAATCTCGTGCAGCAATGGAGGATGGAGAATTGAGAATGGAAAATGAGCGTAAAGATTTCATTCTCCATTCTCCATTTTCAATTCTCAATTTTTATGATTCTTCATCGAGGAAGAAAATCTCCTCAACCGGCTGTTCCAGAAGCCGTGCGGTTTTAATCGCCAGTTCGAGGGTCGGGTCGTACTTATCGTTCTCCATCGCCACGATGGTCTGCCGCGATACCCCGAGCAGCTTTGCCATGTCCTCCTGCCGCAGGCCGCGCGCCTTGCGGAGTTCTTTAATGTTGTTCTTCATCTTCAGCGCCAGAACTTCCATATCAAATCTGCGAATATCACGACCGGAATGAAAATACGCTTTACAATATCCCCGGCAAGCGCACTTTTAGACGGCGGATTTTCCTCGTCGTCTTTTGCGGCACGGTAGGTCGCGATTGTTCTGTAAACACCCTCGAACACCATGCACACGAACCACAGAATCGCAAACTCGCTCACATTTTTGCCGAATGCAATGATATCCACCAGCATCACCACGAACAGCCCGACCGTCATCAAGCGGTAGGCGATAATCGCACCATTACGTGTGATCGTGTTCTGCATTTCGTCCTGCGCCCAGCCGTTAGCCTTCGCGGAAGCGCGTGCACGAGCGGTTTTCCCGGCCTGTCCCCAGTCCTCCCAGAGCATGAAAGCCAGCCAGAATGCCGCAAAAACGACCATTACGACCACGCCGATACCGGTTTCGGTTGTAAACATAGGTGCACCTCCCTACATCCAGAAAACATCGACCACAATACACAGATACATCAGATTATTGAACACACTATGTCCCATCTGTTTCCACATTTGCGTTTTATCCTCATCGCCTGCCATATTGCGAATGGTTTTGATGATAATAAACAGCACCTCAGCAACAATGGACACGATTGCCAGGACACTGAGTTCAATCGAGCGATAATCACGGAAAAGGCGGCTGTAACCAAGATAAATGATAACACCGGCCTGCAGCACACGGTAGCCGATCAAGCGGCCCTTCACATTGACGGCGTGCGCCATCTCATCAATATTCCATTCCCAGTCCTTCATGATTTTTCTCGCTCGCGGCGATTGTCCTTCTTCTACCCAGTCGTGCCACAGACTCGCTACAAGAATAACCAGCGGCAGCACAATCGCAACCACAACAACCTGCACCTTCTGTGTCATATCGTACATATCCCAGCTCATAAGCGCACCTCCTACCAGTTTTGCGTTAGAACCGTCATTCCGACGGCCAATCCGATCAGCGCCGCGCAGAACGTCAGCTTTGCGATAAGGAAAGCCAGTCTCGGCGGATGCTCCTCGTCGTCCTTTGCTTTGCGGAACGTCTGCACAAGTATAACAGCCGCCTCCGCCATACCGGACACGACCAGCAGCGCACACAACTCCATTGCCGCCTGTCCTTTTACCAACAGCCGATAATACAGGCACGTCTGGATTCCCGCCTGCGTCACGCGGTACGCGACCGCCTGCGCCTGTGTGCTGATGGCGTGCTCCATCTCATCGGTCCTGCTGCCGAGTGCTTTGGCGGCTTTGCGGGCCTTCTTCGATCCTCCGGCATCCATCCAGTCTCTTACCAGCCATGCCGCCAGCAGGAGCACCGGCAGGCCGATGCAGACCCACAATACCTGCATTTTCTCGGCTGATGTGTACAAATCCCACCGCATAAAAGCACCTCCTGCCCTTGATGCCATTCGCTAAAATGTAAAGTTCTCTTTACATCTTCAAGATAACAGGCGGACAGCGAAATGTCAAGAGTATTTGACATTTCAGGTAAGGAAAAACCCCACAGAATTTTCTGTGGGGTTTTGTGAATGTTTACTGATCCTGCTTATCCGGGTCGAGATCCTTTTCGGCTTCTTCAACCTTGGCAAGCTCCTCTGCGGATTCCACAGGCTTGCTTACCTTGGCGTGCAGCTCCTGCTGCAGCTCGGTCATCAGATCCTCGCCGACGATCTTATCCGGAACGATTTCGCCGTTGTAGACCTTAACAAAGGTCTCGCCGTCCATCGTTTCGTTACGGATGAGATACTCAGCAACGCGCTTCATCTCGTCCATGTGCTCGCTCAGCAGCTTTTCACAGGCGTGATATGCGTGCTCGATAATGCGGTGAATCTCGTCGTCGATCTCCGCCGCCTTAACCTCGGAATAGCCCTTGCCGGCTGCCAGATCGCGGCCGAGGAACACCTCACCGTTATCCGAACCGTAGTCGATCGGGCCGATACGCTCGCTCATGCCGTAGCTGGTGACCATGGCGCGTGCCATCTGGGTTGCCTGCTTGATGTCGCCATAAGCACCGGTGGAGATATCCTCCATCGTCAGCTGCTCGGCCACGCGGCCGCCCAGGCAAACGATGATGTACTCCTCCATATACTTCTTGGTGCGGTAGGCCTGATCCTCCTCAGGCAGCGGCATGGTAAAGCCGCCTGCGCCGGACGAACGAGGGATAATGGTAACATGGTGTACCGGATCCTGCGTCGGCAGAACGTGGAAGCAGATAGCGTGACCGGCCTCGTGGTACGCGGTCAGGCGCTTGTCGTGCTCGTTGATGATGTGGCTCTTCTTCTCTACGCCCATTACAACCTTGAGCAGCGACTCCTCGATCTCCTCCTGCGAGATCAGCTTCTTGTTGCGGCGTGCCGCAAGCAGCGCTGCCTCATTAAGCAGGTTTTCGAGGTCTGCACCGGTGAAACCGGCGGTCGTCTTGGCAATTTCAGAGAACTTGACATCCGGGTCGAACTGCTTGTTGCGGGCATGTACCTTGAGGACAGCCTCACGGCCCTTGACATCCGGTGCGCCGACATAGACCTGACGGTCGAAACGGCCCGGACGCAGCAGCGCGTTATCCAGAATATCCTTGCGGTTGGTGGCTGCGATGACGATAACGCCCTCGTTTGCACCAAAGCCGTCCATCTCAACGAGCAGCTGGTTGAGCGTCTGCTCGCGCTCGTCATGGCCGCCGCCGAGACCTGCGCCGCGCTGACGGCCTACCGCGTCGATCTCATCGATGAACACGATAGCCGGCGCGTTCTTCTTGGCCTGCTCGAACAGGTCGCGCACACGCGATGCGCCGACACCGACGTACAGCTCAACGAAGTCCGAACCCGAAATAGACAGGAACGGTACGCCCGCCTCGCCTGCAACCGCACGCGCGATCAGGGTCTTACCGGTGCCCGGAGGGCCGACCAGCAGCACGCCCTTCGGAATACGCGCGCCGATCTGCACGAACTTCTGCGGATTCTTGAGGAACTCGACAATTTCCTGCAGCTCGGCCTTTTCCTCGTCCGCGCCTGCCACATCATTGAAGGTGACCTTGCGCTTATCGTCCTGCGCCAGCTTTGCACGGGCCTTGCCAAACTGCATCGGACCTGCTCCGCCGCCGGACTGCTTGTTCATCATAAAGCACCAGAACGCAATCAGCAGCACGATCAGGATCACATACGGCAGGAACTGTGCCCACCACGGAATGGTCGCCGTGCGGTAATCGACCTTGGTCAGCGTGCCATCCCGCATCTGCTGCTGAATAGTCTCACCCAGATCATTATAGAACACGCTTCTGTAGTCGCCCAAATCGTAAGTGTACGTCTGGTTTTCCTTTTTCAGATGCATGGTCAGCGTGGTGTCGTCCACGTCGTACTGGTCAACATCGCCATCCATAAAGTAGTTGTAGATCTGATTATAGGACAGCGTTTCTGTCTGCTGTGTCTGGCTGACCACATAGCTGACGCCCGCCAGCAGGCACACCAGTATGATCAAGTAAAGGCCGAAGCCTTTCATTTTGCCTTTCAAATCGGTTTAACACCTCTTCCCTAAATTACTCGCCGCCGTAAACATACGGCTTAAGTATGCCGATATACGGCAGATTGCGATACTTTTCCGCGTAGTCAAGACCGTAGCCGACTACGAACTCGTCCGGAATCTCAAAGCCGAGATAGTCCACATCAACCTGAATCTTGCGGCGCTCCGGCTTGGAGAGCAGCGTGCACAGGCGGATGGAATTTGCGCCGCGTGCTGCAAGGATCTGCATCAGATAATGCAGCGTTACGCCGGAATCCAGAATATCCTCAACGATCAGCAGGTCGCGGCCGTCGATCGGCTGTGCGATATCCTTGATGATCTGCACCTCGCCGGAGGTCTTGGTGCCCTTGCCGTAGCTGGATACGACCATGAAATCCACGTTGCACGGCGTATCAATGGCGCGGGTCAGGTCGGCCATGAACACATAGGAGCCCTTGAGCACACTGACGATCAGCGGGTTCTTGTCGCGGTAGTCCTCCGTGATACGCGCACCCAGCTCTGCTACCTTTTCGTGAAGCTGCTCCTCGGTAAAGTAAACTTCCTTGATGTCATCTCGCATATTATAAGCCATTTTTCGATAACCCCTTTACTGTAATCTGCAGTGTATTTGCGTTATTTTTGGCTGTTCTGCTGCAGTCCGCACCGATATCCTGCACCGCGATCACGCCGTTTTTATCTGCGATGACGGCCATCGCATTCCGCATATAGCGCGGAATCTTTCGGTCGATCATCAGCTTTTTGAGCGATCTGCTGCCGCCGTTTTCGGTCAGCCGCAGGGTATCTCCGGTGCGCCGCGTGCGAACACACAGCGATTCAAAATCTATTGTACCACAATCCAGACAAAAAGTATTGAATGTTTTGTAAAAAACTTCGGATTTTTCTAATTTTTTTGCGGCGAGCCTTACCGTGTCCTTCCAGATCGTCCCTGCAAATGGTAGGGTAAGCGGGATTTCCGGCCGCTCGACCGCAGTTTCAGCCTTGGGAATGATGCGCAGAACGTCATATTCACGTCTTGCGAAATAGCCGTTCGGCAAATCGGTTTCCGCAGACGGAGACGCGGTTTCCAGCAGATGCTCGAGCGCAGTAATATGCTTTGCGGTTACGTCTTTGAGCGGCATATCCGCATTTTCGAGCAGCAGCCGCAGCGCTCGGCTGCGAACCGCCGGTGCGGCTTCCCGCAGAGGCTGAATCTTCCACGCGCCGTTCCCGACTGCACAAAGTTGTACACAGGTCTGTGCATAACTCTGCAGGCAAGCCTCGTCCTGCCGAAGCTGACGCGAAAGCCGTGCTGCCGCCTGCGCCGCCTGCGGGTTCAATTCCCGCAGAACGGAAACGACCTCTTGACGGAGGCGGTTGCGCGTATAAGCCGTGTCCGCGTTCGTGCTGTCCGTGACAAAATCCTGTCCGCGCTCGCGCAGAAAGGCTTCGATTTCCCGCCGTTCAACCTCGATGAGAGGCCGAATGATGCGTCCGCGCACCGGCGGAATGCCCGTGAGACCTTTCGCACCTGTGCCGCGCACCAAATGGAACAGCATGGTCTCCAGATTGTCGTCCGCATTGTGCGCCACCGCGATTTTGGCTCCGTGCGCGGCATGCTCCAGCCGTGCATAGCGAATACGCCGCGCGGTCTCCTCCACCGCAGAATCGCCTGCGGCAGCGGCTATGTCCACGCGCTCGACTGTCAATTCCACGCCGAGCTTCTCACACAGCCTGCGGCAGAAGGCTTCGTCCCGGTCGGACTCTGCACCGCGCAGACAGTGGTTGAGGTGAAATGCCCGCACAGAATACCCCAGCTCGCGCAGACTCAGCAGAAGCGCTGTGGAATCCGCACCGCCGGACAGGGCAACCAGCACATTTTCGCCGGTTTCAAGCATCATATAGTCGAAAATCGTCCGTTTTACCGTATCCAGCATGGCTTACTCCTCGTGAATGCGGTCCGGATTGGAGAACGTGGTATACTGACCGACCCACTGCAGCTCAATGGTGCCGGTCGCACCGTGACGGTTTTTCGCAATGATAATTTCTGCGATATTTTTATTTTCGCTTTCATCATCGTAGTAATCGTCGCGGTAGATAAACATAACGATGTCGGCGTCCTGCTCGATCGCGCCGGACTCTCGCAGGTCGGACAGCATCGGGCGCTTATCCGAGCGCTGCTCGGACGCACGCGACAGCTGCGACAGACACACGACCGGAACATTCAGCTCCTTCGCCATAATTTTCAGCGAACGCGAAATCTCTGCGACCTCCTGCACACGGTTATCCATGTGGCGGCCGCCGACGTGCATCAGCTGCAGATAGTCGATAACGATCAGACCGAGTTCGTCACCCAGTCTGCGGCATTTCGCCTTAATCTCCGCAACCGTGATGGCCGGATTGTCGTCCACATAGATATTCAGTCCTGCCAGTACGCCGGACGCACGCGCGATCTTTACCCAGTCGTCACCGTCCAGATTGCCGGTTTTCAGCTTCTGCGACTCGATGAGTGCCTCACTCGACAGAAAACGGCTGGCCAGCTGTTCCTTGCCCATCTCAAGCTGGAACACGCACACGCCGGTGCCCTTTTTGTCGCCGCGCTCCTTATTCTTGACACTTGCCTTAGCCGCATTGAGCGCCACGTTGAGCGCAAATGCGGTCTTGCCCATGCCGGGTCGTGCCGCAATGAGAATCAGGTCGGATTTATTGAGACCGGTCAGTGCCGTGTCCAGCGCGTGGAAGCCGGTGGACATGCCGGGAATTTCACTGTCCGACCGGGCACGCTCGTCCAGTTCGGTATACAGATCGGCGATAACCTCAGAAAGCCGTGACAGGCCCTTAATTTCACGTCCCTGCCGGATGCTGTAAATACGCTGCTCCGCCAGCTCGGCAATGCCGGAGGCTTCGCCATGGGCTTCGAGGGCGTTCTGCTGAATCTCGCTGCCCGCATCCGCCAGCTGGCGCAGCAGGCTCTTGTCACGCACGATGCGGACATATTCGTTGACGTTCCGCGCACCCGGCGTGACCTCCATCAGCTGAAAGAGATACGCGCGGCCGCCGGCCTCGTCGTAGTAGCCCATGCGCGTGAGCATATCCAGAACGGTTACCGGGTCAATACGCTGTGCGCCGTTGAACATCGAGTAGATGGTCTCAAAGATGCGCTTGTTTTCTTCCGCGTAAAAATCATCGGCGCGCACCTGCTCGATGACCTCAGGAATGCAGTTCGGATCGACCAGCATCGCGCCTAAAAGCGACTGCTCCGCAGTCAGATCCTGCGGCACCTGCCGCATCAAAAGTTCGTCGGGCACTTACTTACCTCCCTCCGCTAACAAATTGAGAATGGAAAATGGAGAATTGAGAATGAGGAACAAAAAATGACAACGCAGGCATCGCCTGCGTCAATCAAATCCCGCTTTGCTTGCAAAGCGCAACCTCAGATGCAGCCGTACCGAATGGTACGGCGAGCATCTCGGTCCCGCCGCAGCGACCGTGCGTTCCACGCACGGCATGAAATAGGACACGGCATTGCCGTGTCCGTAAAAAGTCGCGACATGCGCGTGACTTTTTACACCCCGACCCAGCGCTCTTGGAGCGCGTCCGGGGGTATCGCCGGTCGGTTTCTCCGGGACCGACCGGCGTATATAGGGGGTATTGGATACCCCCTATAGATGCAGGTTACGCCTCGACTACCTGCACCAGAATCTCGCCTGCGATATCCTGATACAGTTTTGCCTTTACGCGGTGTACACCGAAGGTCTTGATCGGCTCCTCGAGCACGATCTTCTGCTTCGGTACGTTCAGACCGTACTGCTTGTTCAGCTCCTCAGCGATTTCCTTGGAGGTAACAGCGCCGAACAGACGGCCGCCCGTGCCACCCTTGGCCGGAACCTTTACCGGGCTCTCCTTGAGCTTCTCGGCTGCCTCGCGGGCTGCCTGCTGCTCGAGTGCGATCTTGCGTGCGTGTGCCTCATCCTGCGCCTTCTTGACGTTCAGGTTATCCGCGGTTGCCGGCTCTGCCAGACCGCGCGGCATCAGGAAGTTGCGGCCGTAGCCCTCGCTGACCTCGATCAGCTCGCCCTTTTTGCCCTTGCCCTTAACGTCGGCCTTGAGAATTACTTTCATGATGATTACTCCTTTTGTGTGTACTGAGGGCAAAACCGCTCTTGTTCAATTATGCGGTATTGCCTATATCGAATGCGGCGAACAGCTTCGCCTGCTTTTCGGTCTAATTACGGCTGTCGTGAAACGCCTTTTCCGACAGACTGTTATTTGTTGTCGTCCTGCTTCTCGGTCCGCTGATCGTCGAAGTAGCCGCGAATGGCATCCGTGATCAGCTTGTCGGCCTCCTCCGGCGTGGTATTCTTCAGCTGTGCACCGGCCGCCGAATGATTGCCGCCACCGCCGAGTCTCTCCATCAGCAGCTGCACATTGACGTGGCCTGCCGCACGAGCGGAAACCGCCATATCATTGCCGCTGCGGAACGCAACAACGCTTGCATGTGTGCCGATGATGGACAGCAGCTCGTCCGCTGCCTGTGCGGCCGCAATGCGGTCCACCTCCTCGCCGGTGATGGCAAAGATAACACCCTGACCGCAGTCGCGCGCGGAGGAAATCAGCTTCTGACGCTCCATATACTGGTCAAAGCTGGACTGGAACAGGCGCTTGACATCGCTCGACTCCGCACCTGCGCGGCGCAGATACGCTGCCGCCTCAAATGTGCGGACGCCGGTGCGCGTTGAAAAGCCCTTGGTATCCAGATAAATACCCGCCAGCATGGCTTCCGCCTCGCAGGTGAGAATGCCGCTGGTCGGCACAAGATACTGCAGCAGCTCGCTGACCAGCTCGGATGCGGACGACGCATACGGCTCGTGCAGGGATACGACTGCGTTCTCGATATAATCCGCCGCACGGCGGTGATGGTCAATGACTGCGATCTTGTTGATAGATTCGAGCAGTGCCGCGCTCTCCACATAGCCGGGACGGTTTACGTCCACTACGATAAGCAGCGTGTTGAAATCGCACGCGATCATCGCATCCTCGGCGCTGATGAACACGCCCTTGTACTCAGACTGGGTTTCCAGCCGCTCGATCAGGTCACTTGCCATGGTGTGCTGACGGTCCACAACAATGTGCACCGGTCTGCCCTTGACGCGCGCGGCACAGACCATACCGGCAGCAGCGCCGATGGCGTCCATATCACTGTTCTTATGACCCATGACCAGCACCTGAGACGAGTCGCGGATCAGCTGGCTGAGTGCGTTGGCAACCACGCGGCTCTTGACCTTGGTGCGCTTCTCGACTTCTTCGCTCAATCCGCCGAAGAAGGCAAAGTTAAATTTATTCTTGATAACCGCCTGGTCGCCGCCGCGGGATAGCGCCATGTCGATAGCGAGTCCGGCAAACTGATAGCTTTCCGCAAGCGTTTCGCCGTCGCGTCCGATACCGATGGACAGAGTAGCTACAACGCCCTCGTGGTTCTCAATCTCGCGCACCTCCTGCAGAACGGAGAACTTGCGCGCGACCAGCTTGTCCAGCTCGGCGCTTTCGATCACGAAGATATACTTGTCGCGGTCGTACTTGCGCAGTACGGCGCTTGAGTCCTTCACCCAGGCAAACAGACGTTTGTCAATGCCCGCCAGAATGTTGGATTTTTCCGAGTCAGTGGTATTCTTGACCAGATCCTCGTAGTTGTCGATCGCGATAACCGCGATAGCCGGACGGGTAGTCTCCGCTGCGTCGCGCAGACGGACAAACTCGGTGCAGTCGATAAAATGCAGCATCATCAGCTGCCCCGCGCCGCTCTGCACCAGACTGCCGAATACATGGTACTGCCGCTTGCCAATGCCAAGCTCGCCCGGGAACGCGGTCTGTCCCTTGATGAGCCAGCCGGTCTCAAACGTCGGTGCGATCTCGCCCATGCGAACGCCGCTTACCGCAGTCCCTCGACCGCTGATTTCCGCAAATGCGTCATTCGCCCATACGATCTCACCCGTGGTAGCCAGCGCGACAGCTGTCGGCAGCGGCGAGCGTGTCACCGCCGGACGGATCTCTCCGCCGTCTACCTCGATGTTATTCATCAGTTCCTGCACCTGCCGCTGCCGTGCCGCATTCGTACGCAGCGAAACAATCCGCAGGATAATACACACCACAATACCCGCCGCACCATACACGCGGGAGAAATAAAGTCCCACGACCGCAAACAGGAAAAACAGCACATAAAACATTACGCTGTTGGGAGCCAGCATCTTCTGTAATCTCTTTTTCAAACCCCTGCCTCCTTTTTTGGACGCAAATATTCAACCTAATTATAGCAAGCCATCGCCAGAATTTCAACACTAAATGCAAACCGGTTTTGTATCTTTTCGCCGTCCGCTTGCAATTTTCACAGCTTCATGGTACAGTAACCGTAGATTCGCAATCAGGAGGATATCATTATGCAATTTTCGTTTGCACACAACAACTTCAACGTCCGCGATCTGGACCGCTCGCTTTCTTTTTATAAGGAGGCTCTCGGTCTGACCGAATCCAGCCGCATCAACGCACCGGACGGCAGCTTCATTATTGTATACCTGATCGATGGCGTAACGCCGCATCTGCTCGAGCTGACGTGGCTGCGCGACTGGGACAAGCCGTACAACCTCGGTGACAACGAGTTCCACCTGGCCTTCCGCGTGGATGATTTCGATGCCGCACACGCAAAGCACAAGGAAATGGACTGCATCTGCTTTGAAAATCCGGCAATGGGCATCTATTTTATCTCCGACCCGGACGGCTACTGGCTGGAGGTCATTCCCGCAAAGTAAACAGAAAACGCTTGGAGCTGCTGCTTTGAGCGTTTTTTTCATTCTCTTAACAGGATTATTCTGTTCATTTTTCGACAGCGGGTGTATACTATTGAAGTTATCTCCTGACGAAAGGACTGTATCATTTGAATCCTTACCTTGATCTATACCTCACATTTGCACGGATTGGCGTATGCACGTTCGGCGGCGGCTATGCCATGCTGCCGATTCTGCAGCGCGAGGTCGTTGAAAACCGCCACTGGGCGACTGAGGACGAGCTGATGGACTACTACGCCATCGGTCAGTGTACGCCGGGCGTTATCGCCGTGAACACATCCACGTTCATCGGCTGCAAGACGCACGGCATTCTCGGCGGCATTGCCGCCACGGCAGGCATGATCACGCCATCGCTGATTATTATCACGATCATTGCCGCATTTATCCAGCAGTTTGCGCATCTCGCTGTCGTGCAGCATGCATTTGCCGGAATCCGCATCGCGGTCTGCGCGCTTGTGCTGCAGTCCGTGTGGAAAATGGCGAAAAAGGGCGTTGTTGACGTTCCAACCAGTGTTATCCTGCTCGTTACGTTCGCGGCTGTCGCCTTCTTCGGCGTATCGCCCGTTGTGATGGTCGTTATCGCCGCTGCTGCCGGTATTATCATCGGTATGATCAGGAGGAAACGCGCATGATTTTCCTTCAGCTGTTTTACGAATTTTTCAAGGCGGGTCTGTTCGCCATCGGCGGCGGACTGGCGACCCTGCCCTTTCTCAAGCAGATTTCGCTGCGGTATCCGTGGTTCACGCCGAATGATCTGATGGACATGATTGCGGTGTCCGAGTCCACACCCGGTCCGATGGGTGTCAACTCGGCAACATACGCAGGCTTCCACGCAGCCGGCATTCCCGGTGCCATCACAGCGACCTGCTCGCTTGTGCTGCCGTCGGTCATCATCATCATTCTGGTGTCGCGTGCGCTCGATAAGTTCCGCGACTCTCCGCTGGTCAAGAACGGCTTTTACGGTCTGCGTCCGGCGTCCGCGGGTCTGATCTTCGGCGCAATGCTCGAGGTGTTCGCCGCTTCCCTGCTGCACACGGAAAACTGGGCCGGTATTGTCAGCATCGGTTCAGTCATCAATGTTCCGGCGATAATTATTTTCCTCGTGCTGTCGCTCGGTATCTGGAAGCTCAAAAAGCTGCATCCGATCGTGTTTATCCTGATCGGCGCGGTATGCGGCATTGTGTTTAATCTGTAAGTTTTGATTTGTTATCGTGCAGATTCTCTGTGGAACGGCGGGATAAGGCATCCTGCCGCTACCCTCCGAATCGCACCAAAAAATCCCTTTCTCAGTCGAGAAAGGGATTTTCTTTTTATTTCGTGAGGTATTCCTCAATCAACTCACACGCATCCTCAATGCAGCCCGGGCAGGAGCGCCGTACATTGCCGTCGGCTACGCCCTTGAGATCGCGGCACAGATACGCGCCGTTCTTCTGCTCGAACTTCTCCTTGAGCATTTTCGTGACCTTATAGGTCTGACCCTTGGTCGTACCCGGCTTATCCGCTCCTGCGCTGTTCTTCATGCCCGCGAGCATGAACGCACCGCTCAGCGCGCCGCACATCTCCATGCAGCCCATGCCGAAGCCGAAGCCTTCCGACATTTTATAGGCGGTCTCCTTATCCAGACCAACCAGATCGCAGTACGCGCAGGCCACCGCCTGTGCGCAGTTGTAGCCCTGATCGTGAAAATCCTGTGCCAGTTTTGCCCGTTCTGTCATAACAAATATCTCCTTTTTCAAAGCAAACCGCGCCCGAAAGACGCGGTGTTGCCTCTTTTAATACTGCACCTGTGCGAAATAATACAGGATCGCATTGCACTGTGCACGCGCCTGCTTCTGCCAGTCCTCCTCACTGTCGATGAACTTCTGGTCCTCCTCGTTATCAATGAAGCAGAATTCACTCGTCAGCGCCGGAATATTCAGCGCCGCTGCTGCACGGTTGGTGTAATAATAATCGCCGTGACTGCCCTCGCGGAACACGATCTGGCGAATCGGAACACCCAGCTTTTCGTACTCGTCGAGCAGCGCCTGCGCCAGAATTTTGGTCGGTCCGCCGTTCTTGTCCGCAATCTGCGCCAGAATTTCCGCGCCGCGTGCAGTGGTGTTGGCTGCATTGTGGTGGATACTGAAGAACAGGTCCGCCGAGGACGCATACTGTTTCATAACAGCGCCGCGCAGCGTCAGCTCGCTGCCTTCCTCAAGGGTATCGCGCACCATGATAACCTTTGCACCGGCTGCCTCAAGGTACTGCTTGAGGTACTTCGCCACATACAGATTGACGTGCTTCTCATCGAGCGAACCGCCGTTGTTCGCGCCGACATCGCTGCCGCCGTGCCCCGGGTCGATAATAACCGTCTTCACGCCGTCAATGTGCGAGGTGCGCGGCGGCTGTATCGGATCGTTATCCTCGTCGCCGCTGACGTAGTCGCGCACGCGCGTCAGGTAAGCCGCACTGCAGTAGCGGCCGCTGCCCGAAGAGTTATCCATAATATGCGCCCAGCCGTTGCTGATGCTGTCAACCGCGATTTCCGCGCCGTTTTTCAGCACGCCCACCAGCGTGCCGGAGGTGCGCGGGCTCGAGCGAACAGACAGCTCGGAATCCACGGTTACACGGTACACGCCGCTTGTGAATGTCTCGGCGGGCGTGTCCGGTGTTGTCGGCTCAGTCGGCGTTGTCGGCTTGTCAGGAGTCACCGGTGTGCTCGGCGTCGAAGGTGTGCTCGGCGTCGAAGGTGTACTCGGCGTCGAAGGTGTGCTCGGCTGGGAGACAGTCGGCTCGGTCTGCTTATCGACCGCCGCATTGTAATCCCTTACGCGCACCAGATAGTCCGCGCTGCAGTAACGGCCGCTGCCGCCTGCGCTGTCCAGCAGGTGCGCCCAGCCGTTCGACAGCTTGTCCACGATAACCAGTGCGTCCTTTGCGTACTCGCCCAGCTCAGAATAGCTGGTTCCCGGGCCGCTGCGCACGGTCAGCGCCGAATGGACATTGACGCGGTACACACCGGTCGTGAACGAAGCCGGAGTCGGTGCAGGTGTCGGTGTTTTGAGCGTAACCGTACGGCTGGGTACGTCATAATCCGCCGTAAAGCCGAGTGCGGCCGCCATATCAGCAATCTTGTAGTAGTTGTTTCCGTTGATGATGTAACCGTCAAACGAAACCTTTTTGCCGTTCACCTTGACGATAGCCGTAGTGGGTTTGCCTGCCGCGCTGGACAGTGCCTTCGTGTTCAGCTCTCCGCCGACCGCGGTGTAGTTTTTGCCGGTCGTCAGGGTGATAACGTTGGTGGACTTCTCCCAGCCTACCTCAAACTCTGCGGTGCTGTTGCGCAGCAGATACGCTACATCGCGCAGCTTGAAATAATTATACTTGTTAATTAAGTACGCCTGCGGATTGGTCACCGCCTTGCCGTTGAGCTGAAACGCGTGCGTGGTCTTTGCCGCGCTGACGACTGCTCTCGCCTGCGGCAGATCCTGTGTCAGATCCCGCTCGGCGGCAGTCTCGGTCGTGACGGCTGTGGTCTCTGTCTCCGCGGCATCCTGCGGCAATTCTGCGGCCGCCGCACCCGCTGTCATATATATCGCCGCACTAAGCAATGCCGCGATCATTCGTTTGAAACGCATTCTTGAACCTCCATGCTGTTTCGCCGGTGGGTTGCTTTCCTGCATGCCCGCCGTGGGCATTCTTGATGGTATTTTACCACAAAACATGGCACATTTCAACGAAATATGACGAAACCGGGGCATTTGTAATATTACAAATGCCCCGGTTATTCCATATAAGTACAATATTTCGTTAAATCTCTTCCATCTGCCTGTTGATGGAATTCTCGCAGGAGCGCATGGCATCCAGTGTCTGCTGCCACAGCTCCTCGAGCGTCAGTCCACACAGCTCCGCGCCGCGCTCGATGACCTCACGCGAGCAGCCTGCCGCGAACTTTTTATCCTTGTATTTCTTCTTCAGGCTCTTGAGCTCCATGTCCTGCACGCTCTTGGACGGGCGCATGAGCGCCGCCGCACCGATCAGCCCGGTCAGCTCATCGGCTGCATACAGCAGCTTTTCCATCTCGTGCTCCGGCTTGATATCCACGCAAATTGCCCAGCCGTGGCTGCATACCGCGTGAATGATACTCTCGTCTGCACCGCCCTCGCGCAGCAGCTCGGGCGCCTTGACACAGTGCTGCTCCGGCCACTGCTCGAAATCAATGTCGTGCAGCAGGCCGACAATGCCCCAGAATTCCGGGTCATAACCGCGCTGCTCCGCAAAACAGCGCATGACGCCCTCAACCGTCAGCGCATGCCGTAAATGGAACGGCTCCGCGTTGTACCTGAGAAGAAGCTCCCATGCTTGTTGTCTGGTCATTTTGCAAAATCCCTTCTGTCATTTTCAATGTATGCGCAGGGCGGGATGCCCATATCAGTTTTGCAGCCAGCTTGGCTTTTCTCGCATTCTGACGCCTGCGGCGATGCCGAGCGCGGCGAACATGGTAACGATGGACGTACCGCCGTAGGAGAAGAACGGCAGCGTCAAGCCCATGACAGGCAGCAGACCGACATTCATAAAGATATTCATAAAGGTCTGGAACAGCAGCATGCCGCCTACGCCGACCGCAATCAGCGCCGAAAACGGCGTGGAGGCGCGGTACGCCACATAAAACAGGCGGATGATCAGCGCCATCAGCAGGATGATGATGAGCAGGCAGCCGAGAAAGCCCAGTTCCTCGCCGGCTACCGAGAAAATATAGTCGGTCTGGTTCTCCGGCACATACTGCATCTGGGTCATCGTGCCGTTGGTCCAGCCTTGACCGGTAAACTGCCCCGAGCCGATGGCGATCTTGCCGTAGGTCGCCTGTCGGGACTGTTCCACGTCAATGGACGGGTCAAACAGCACGAGGATTCGCGTTTTCTGGTAATCCTTGAGCACATAATTCCACAGGATCGGCACGCTTGCGATACCTACTCCGGCAGCAATGCCCAGCCACTTGAGCGGCAGACCGGCCGAGAACAGCATGATAACCGCGATCATCAGGTACTGGATCGCCATGCCGGTGTCGCCCGACGAGAGCACGACCGCCCCCATCATTACCAGCGTGTGCAGGCCGACCGAAACCAGTCCGCGCCATTCGGTGATATGATCCTGTATTTCGGTCATGTGCGCGGCAATCGTGAAGATGAAGATCAGCTTGCCAAGCTCACCCGGCTGCAGGCTTGTCACGCCCAGATTGAGCCATGCACGCTGACCGTTGACCTCGGTGCCGAGCGGCGTAAACAGCAGAAACTGCAGCAGAATATTGCCGATCACGAATATTTTCCATAGGTCGCCCAGATTTTCCAAGTCGATCAGACTGAGCGCGACAAACGCCGCCAGACCGAGAATGATCGCGGCACCCTGTACATACAGGTTTTTCGTCGAGCCGTCCAGCGCCGTCACCGGATTGAGCGTTGCCGAATAAATGAGGAGCATGCCGTAGATCGAGCAGACCAGTCCCAGCAGCATCAGATACAGGTCGGTGTTTTTGATATAATGCATAACAGAGTGTACAATGGAACGAGCAGTATCCATCAAACCCCTCCCTTTCAAAATGGAAAATTGAGAATTGAGAATTGGAAATCAGGGTATCGCCGCAAAGCAGCAGAATTAAATTACAGTGCTTTGCACTGCCACACTCATTTTCATTATTCATTTTCCATTCTCAATTAC
>OLQN01001070.1_pt1 | contig 21545 bp, 10 predicted proteins | sample 1673181 | NCBI WGS metagenome assembly OLQN01 (sample SAMEA3136763, study PRJEB25190) | human gut metagenome | biome: human gut; feature: human-associated habitat; material: faeces | place: Austria | collected 2013
ACAAGCGAGGAATAGAGAGGCAGATGAGTTCATTGTATATAATGCGTCAGCCCTGGTGAGTCAGCAGTGAGGAGAGGGCGATATTCCCTTTTTTCACTATCTTTGGGGAGCAAATGAGCTGAGCTCACTTATTTAATACAGATCAATCTATAACATCATACCATTATGAAGACTACTCCATTTACAGAGCGTCACATAGCACTGGGTGCTAAGATGCACGACTTCGCAGGCTACAATATGCCTATCGAGTACCCTACGGGGATCCTTGAGGAACACATGAATGTGATCAACGGCGTCGGTGTCTTTGACGTGTCACACATGGGAGAGTTTTGGGTCAAGGGACCGAAGGCTCTCGAATTCCTACAGAAAGTATCTAGCAACGATGCCTCCAAGCTGGAGGTGGGGCAGATACAGTACAGCTGCTTCACAACGGAGCAGGGTACACTACTAGACGACTTCCTCGTATACCGCTACGAAGAGAACAAGTACATGCTCGTCCCCAACGCTGCTAACGTCGTCAAGGACTGGGCGTGGTGCCTCAAGCAAAACGATATGGGCGCTGACCTAGAGGACGGCTCCGCAAAGATCGGACAGCTAGCCGTACAGGGCCCCAAGGCTACACAAGTACTACAGCGTCTGACGGACATCAACCTGCTCGACATCCCCTACTACCACTTTAAGGTGGGCACCTTCGCAGACTGCCCCAACGTGATCATCTCTAACACAGGCTACACGGGTTGCGGAGGCTTCGAGCTCTACTTCTTCCCTCAGTATGCAGACAAGATCTGGGACGCTATCTTTGAGGCTGGTAAGCCCGAGGGCATCATGCCTGCTGGTCTGGGTGCGCGTGATACGCTCCGTCTAGAGGCTGGTTTCTGCCTCTACGGCAACGATATCGATGATCAGCACACGTCACTAGAGAGTGGCCTAGGCTGGATCACCAAGCTCACAGACAATAAGCCCGACCTCGTAGGTCGTGAAGCACTGCTCAAGCAGAAGGCTAAGGGCTTGACACGCAAGCTCGTCGCTTTCGAAATGGTCGACAAGGGCATCCCCCGTCAGCACTACGACATCGTCAACGAGGCTGGCGAGAAGATCGGTGTCGTCACCTCTGGTACCATGTCTCCCGCACTCAAGGTGGGCATCGGTATGGGCTACGTCTCTACGGAGTACAGCAAGATAGACAGCAAGATCTACATCTCCGTCCGCAAGCGCAACCTTGAGGCTAAGGTGGTCAAGCCCCCCTTTCGCAAGTAATCACACGCTGCGCTAAGCTACAAGCAGCACGCTAAGCAAAGCCCTCCACTGAGCATCTCTGCCTCACTCGTGGAGGGCTTTGACAATACAACCTACCTTTCTCAAACAGATACTCCATCCTATGAAAACTTCTAATTCATCAATCTTTGAAGCTCTAAGCCTTAATAACACGTCATTTTTTATTCCTCCGTATCAGAGAGCATACTCGTGGGGCAAAGAACAAATAAATCGCTTCTTTGATGATGTCATGAGACTAGTTCACTCTGAACAGGATCCGATGCAAACAGATAAGCAGCAGCATTTCTTTGGGACCTTAGTATACAAGTGGGAAGGACAAGGTTCATTTGCTAAGCGACAAGTAATCATCGACGGACAGCAGCGTCTGACCACTACTTTGATCTTTTGCATTGCATTACGAGACCTCTCTACAGACCAAGAAGAAAAACAAAATATCACTAACACATTACTCATTAACGAGAAGTCTACGTTCAAGGACAAAATCAAACTCAAGCAGGTAACTTCAGACTGGGATGCTTACGGAGCATTGGTTATGGGGGGAAAACCAGTCCCCGGGAAAATAACAGATGCGTATAACTTATTCATAAGACTACTAAAGAAACAACTGGAAAGCGAAGACATAACTGCGGAACACTTCATAACTGCTCTTCAACGAATAAATGTAGCCATAATAGAGCTGTCAGAAGAGCCATACAAAGGTGAAGATCCACAAGTCATCTTTGAGACGCTTAATTCGCTCGGCAAGCCCCTCTCCCTATCGGACCTGATCCGCAACTATATATTACTAGGAATGCCTAGTGATCAGCAAACAACAATTTATGATGAGGTGTGGCAACCTAAGATAGAGCAGCTACTGGGAGAAGTAGGAGAGGAGTACACATCTAGATTCTTTCGCGACTACCTCCAGTGCAAAAACAAGAAATCCTATAAAGTAGTCAGTGACAACAACACCAAAGAGCTGTACTATCAGTTCAAAGAATTCGTTGAGCGTACATTTGATAGCAAGAAAGATTTCATCAGAGATATAGAGTCTTACGTTCCTTGTTACTTAAACATTGTAGAGCCTAAATACTACACTCCCGTGTCTCCTAACAAGGAGGATGATCAAACCATTAAGGAACTCCTACACAATATATTTCACGACATATCGAGTGAAGCTTTTAAGCCTTTTGTGCTAGAGTTGCTTCATATGCGACAGTCTTCGAACCCTAATACGACAATCTGCGACACCTTACTTATAGAGTCTCTAGAGTCCATTCGCACCTATCTGATACGTAGGCGTGTAGTTAAATTAACGCAAGCAGAGAATAAGAACATCCCTACACTGACCTCTTATCTTCCAGCAATAGCAAGCGGAGAGACTTCACTGATAAAGATTCTATCCAATCTCTTTTATAGATTACGCTTACCAAACGATAAAGAAGTTCGAGAGACTTTAGAGCGACTAGCTTTCTACAAAGATGTGAGTAGCTATAGTAAGTTCATCCTAGGTAAAATGGAGAAACATCAGGCTAAAGTTTCCGTAGATTTTCACGATCCACTTGTCACTATCGAGCACATTATGCCACAGACTCTCAACGAAGTGTGGCGCTCCGAGTTGGGCGAGGAGAAGGCTGAGGAGATACACCAGCACTACTTGCACAACATCGGCAACCTGATACTTACTGAGTTCAATGGTGAAATGGGCAATAAATCTTTTGCTGACAAGAAGGCACGATTGGCTACCTCGAACATAGGATACAGCCATAACATCTGTCAGTATGAGCAATGGCGTGAAGAAAGCATCCTCGACCATCAAGATCGTATGATTAGTCTCTTCCTAGACACCTTCTCGCTACCCGATGAATACAAGCAGACCAATAATTGGAAAGATGATTCAGATCAAAAGACAGAAAGTGTTATATATCCGTTTGATGGCAGTTTAGAGTGGGCAAAAGGAACTAAGCCCAAGCAGCTTAGGGTATATCAGCAAACGTACGAGGTCAAGAACTGGTCTGGAACATTGCTCCAGTTTGTCAAGTACTTCAAATATCAAGAGCCAGCTGCGTTGGAAGAACTCATACTTAATCAACAAGAAGTCTTTAGTCGAAAGGACTCTATCGTGAACTGGAGTAGGTTTAGCCAACTATTATTAAAGCAGCCAAACTACCAGACACGATACAAAAACCTTGAAGATAAATTCTGTACTCAACTTTCAGATATTAAGCCTGAAGAGCTCTTCGTACATTGTGACGCAACTATCAATATGATATTGGATCGCATGTCTAAAACCATGTTATTACTAGGAATGGATCGTAAAGATGTTGTTGTTGAGATTAGAAGGACGACAAAGTCCAGCATAACAATCGAAGAAGAGGAAGAATAAGTAAACACCACCTGTATATATGGCACACCTAACTTTTGATATTTGTCCGTGCCCGGCGCTCTACCCTTACTACCATCAGGAGGACAGCGTGGTGGTCGTGGTGGACATACTGCGTGCTGGCACCTCGATGGTGGCAGCCTTTGACCATGGCGCTAAGGAGATCATACCCGTGGCAACGACCGATGAGGCGGAGAGCTTTCTCGGTAAGGGCTATGTGGTAGCTGCCGAGCGCAATGCGATGCGTTGCCCGTGGGCTGACCTAGGCAACGACCCCTCCGAGTTTACTGCTGAGCGGATCGGCGGACGTAGCATCGTCTTCACGACGACCAACGGCACCCAAGCCATTCACGCAGCTCGGGAGGCAGGCGCAGCGGAGATCATCGTAGGTGCTTTTAGCAATCTCACCGCCGTGGCGCGCCACTGCCAAGCTTCGGGGCGTGCCGTGACGGTACTCGCTTCTGGTTGGCAAAACAGCTTCTGCATCGAAGACACGCTCTACGGTGCTGCGCTCCTAGACAAGCTAGAGGAGCTGGGCGCAACCTACCGACTCACCGACAGTAGCCGCACGGCACTAGAGCTTTACCGCGAGCACCGAGCGCATCTCTACGACTATCTCTACAGTTGCGATCACAACCAACGTCTGATACAGCGTGGCTATCCCGATAGCTTACGTCACTGCCTCGAGCAAGACAGTTCGACACACATTCCCACGCTCAACGATGCTGGGCAACTATATGTCTAAACCGCTGCCCTCAACGCTAATTTCCGTACATTTGCAACGTAAGTAGTTTCAGACCCATTATACACAACCCGCTATGATTAGTTACTTTGTCCTTGGTGATACGATTTATGCCGTCTCACACACCTCAGCTCTCAGCGAGGAGACCTGCGAGCGTCTCTCTTGGCTCTTCGGCGGAGCGCAGCTGGCTCCCGAGTCTCACCTCGAGGGAACCTTTGTGGGCCCTCGTCCTACGCAGGTGACTCCATGGAGTACCAACGCTGTGGAGATAACGCAAAACATGCGCATCGCTGGCATCGATCGTATCGAGCAGCTCACACGTACTCACGAAGCGAAACCACACTACGACCCAATGCTCCAAGCGATCTACAAGGGGCTAGGTCAGGAGAGCTTCGCCATGACCGCTGAGCCACAGCCGATCCGTGAGATCACGGACCTCGAGGCGTACAACGAGGAGGAGGGACTAGCCCTAAGCGAGGAGGAGATAGCTTACCTACAGGGCGTCTCGGCACGCATCGGTCGTCCGCTGACTGACTCTGAGGTCTTCGGCTTCTCACAGGTCAATTCGGAGCACTGCCGCCACAAGATCTTCAACGGTACCTTCATCATCGACGGTTTGCGACAAAACGATTCGCTCTTTGCGATGATCAAGCAAACCTCCAAGGAGAACCCCAACGGCATCGTCTCGGCTTACAAGGACAATGTGGCTTTTGTCAAGGGTCCCCGCGTCTGGCAGTTTGCGCCAACGAGCGCGACGGAGCCCTCTCCCTTTACACTACGGGAGCGCAATACGGTCTTAGCACTAAAGGCTGAGACGCACAACTTCCCCACGACGGTCGAGCCCTTCAACGGAGCAGCTACTGGCTCAGGCGGTGAGATCCGCGACCGTATGTGCGGCGGCAAGGGATCGCTACCACTCTCAGGTAGTGCCGTCTACATCACTTCCTACCCACGCCTCGAGAAGGATCAGAAGCTTAGCCCCGCTAAGCTAGACCCACGTCCGTGGCTTTACCAGTCTCCGCAAGAGATCCTGACGAAAGCGAGCGACGGAGCTAGTGACTTTGGCAATAAGTTTGGACAGCCCTTGATCAATGGTTCGCTACTGACCTTCGAGCATCAGGAGGGTGCCGACAGCACGCTCTACGGCTACGATAAGGTGATCATGCTAGCGGGCGGTATGGGCTACGCTCCCCAAGAAGATGCCAAGAAGGAGACACCACAGCCTGGCGAGACGGTCGTGCTACTCGGTGGTGACAACTACCGCATCGGTATGGGCGGCGGTGCCGTCAGCTCTGTCGCTACGGGCGAGTACAGTAGCGGTATCGAGCTTAATGCGGTACAGCGTGCCAATCCTGAGATGCAGAAGCGTGTTCTCAACGTGGTCCGCGCCATCAGCGAGCAGGGCAACAACCCGATCGTGAGCATCCACGACCATGGTGCTGGCGGACACCTGAACTGTCTCACCGAGCTCATCGAGGAGACCGGAGGACGCATCGACATTGACGCACTACCCGTAGGCGACCCGACGCTCTCCGCTAGAGAGATCATCGGCAATGAGAGCCAAGAGCGTGTCGGTCTGCTCATCCAGGAGCGCGAATACGCGCAGATGGAGCAGATAGCACGGCGTGAGGGCAGTCCTATATATAAGGTAGGCGAGACGACCGACGATGAGCGCCTCCTCTTTAGCACAGAGCGGGAGGGACGCGCTGCCATCGACCTAGCCGTGTCCGACCTGCTGGGGCAGTCGCCCAAGACAGTTATGGAGGACGAGACAGTCGCTCATCAGTTTGCCCCAGTCAGCTATGACAAAGAGCTGTGGCGCGAATATCTAGACAAAGTCCTGACCCTCGAAGCGGTCGCCTCTAAGGATTGGTTGACCAACAAAGTGGACCGCTCCGTGACGGGTCGTGTGGCACAGCAGCAGTGCGTTGGTGCGCTCCAGCTACCGCTCTCCGATCTTGGTGCTATGGCACTAGACTACGACGGCAAGAGCGGTATGGCTACTGCCGTAGGACATGCGCCTCAGGTGGCACTCATCGATGCTGGGGATGGCTCTCGGATGGCTATCGCAGAGGCTCTGACGAACATTGTCTTTGCCCCCATCGAGGGTGGCATACGTGGCATCTCGCTCAGCGCTAACTGGATGTGGCCTTGTCGCAACAAGGGCGAGGACGCACGTCTCTATCAGGCGGTGCAGGCTTGTAGTGAGTTTGCCATAGATCTAGGGATCAATATCCCGACGGGCAAAGACTCGCTCTCCATGACGCAGAAGTATCCCGACGGAAAGCAGGTGATGAGTCCAGGCACACTGATCATCACCGCAGCAGCTCCCGTGAGCAACGTCAGGGGCATCGTGACGCCTGAGCTCAAGGCTGCTAAGCAGAGCCGTCTGCTCTACATCGACTTTAGCTTTGCTCCGATGGCACTCGGTGGCTCAGCTTTGGCACAAGCATTGGGACAGCTCGGCGACAGCTTCCCCACGGTCGGTGACACCGACTACTTCGCCACCGCCTTTGAGGCCGTTCAGGAGTTAATCCACAAGGGCTTAGTCCTAGCTGGTCACGACATCTCGGCGGGCGGTATGGTCACAACGCTCTTGGAGATGTGCTTCGCCAATACACATGGAGGTGCTGAGATCAGCCTCGATGAACTCTCCCATGTGGACCTCGTCACGGCACTCTACAGTGAGAACCCGGGCGTCATCCTACAGGTTTCTAAGGCAGAGCAGGCAAAGCGTATCCTCGAGGAGTACGAGATCGCTTATGCCGACCTCGGTGCACCTACGGAGTCTCGCCTGCTGATGATTCATCAAGAGGGCAAGACGTACGAGATCGACATCGATGCTGCACGCAAGTGCTGGGCAAACAAGTCTTACCTGCTAGACTGCTTCCAGAGTGGCGAAGCTCTAGCAGCAAGTCGCTACGAGAGCCTGGGCAAGCAGCCCGTACAGTGGCGCTTCCCGCACGCTTTCGCTGGCACCTATGCGGGTCTTGGTCTAGAGCCTCATCGCACGAAGGCATCAGGCATCAAGGCTGCTATACTACGTGACAACGGAACCAATGGTGAGCGTGAGATGGCTTACGCACTGCACCTCGCAGGCTTTGACGTGGTGGATATCCATCTGACCGACCTCATCGAGGGCCGCACCGACCTATCCGACGTTCGCATGCTCGTCTACTGTGGTGGCTTCTCGCACTCCGATGTCTTAGGCTCTGCCAAGGGCTGGGCTGCGGGTATCCTTTACAATGAGCGAGCTCGCAAGGCTATCGAAGCTTTCTACGCTCGCCCCGACACACTCTCACTCGGCATCTGCAACGGCTGTCAGCTCATGGCTCAGCTCGGGCTCCTCGGCAAGGATGCTCAGGGCGAAAGCCTCTTCAAGCTGGAGCACAACGCTTCGCACAAGTTTGAGTCCAACTTCCTAACCGTAGATATCGCCGACACAGGTGCTATCTTGACACAAGGTCTCGAGGGCTGTCAGCTCGGTGTCTGGGTGGCTCACGGCGAGGGACGCTTCGTCTGCCCCACGATACCCGATGAGCAGATAGCAGCGCGCTACCATTACGATACCTACCCAGGCAATCCTAATGGCTCTGAGCGCGGTATCGCAGCGCTTTGCAGTAGCGATGGCCGTCACCTAGCTATGATGCCTCACCCAGAGCGTGCTACGCTCACCTGGCAGTGTGGCTTCTACCCCGAAGAGCGTCGTCAGGAGGATCAGGTCTCTCCGTGGATACAGTTCTTCCGCAACGGCTACGAGTGGCTCGCTAAGCAGTAATCCACTCCGTCTAGCCAATGCCTGAGATAAGCCGTGAGCATCTCTGTATCTACGCCTTGACGCAGCTCAAGGGCGTATCGCTACAGCTCGCTCGCCATCTGATAGAGTTTGCCGGATCAGCCACAGCACTATGGGCTGATCCACAAGCTCTAGCAAGGCTCAACGGCCACGTCTACACGCATCTCTACCCGCTCCTACGGGATCGGGCTAAGCTCGAGGAAACGCAAGCGCAGCTACAGCGCACGGCCGATCTAGGCATACGAATGGTCAGCATCTACGATGCCGACTACCCTCCTCTACTCCTCCAGTGTGCCGATGCGCCACTGATACTCTTTTATCTAGGTGACCTAGCACCACTTCATGCGGAGCAGACGCTCAGTGTCGTCGGCACGCGCAAGCCTTCGCAGCATGGTGTCGAGGATCTACAGGCGATCATCAGCCACCTGCCCAACGTGACCGACAGCGTGACCATCGTCAGCGGTCTGGCACTTGGACTAGACGCTGTCGCACACAAGGCGGCTCTGCAGGCGGGCTTGCCCACCGTAGCCGTGCTGGCTCACGGGCTTCACATGATCTATCCGAGCAATCACCGCAACCTCGCTCGTAGCATCGTATCCCACGGTGGCGCTCTACTCTCCGAGTACCCAGCGGGTGTCAAGCCCCAGCGACATCAGTTCGTCTTGCGCAATCGTATCGTGGCGGGGCTCACGCAGGCAACCCTCGTCGGTCAGTCTGCCGAGCGTGGCGGTTCGCTCATCACAGCGCACCAAGCCTTCGACTACGACCGCTCCGTCTACGCCCTCCCGGGTCGCCCCTCAGATCGCGAGAACGAAGGGTGCAACAACCTTATCTACAACAATATCGCCAAGCTCATCACCTCAGCCACTCACCTCTGCGAAGACCTCGAGTGGAAGAAGCCCGACCATGAGGCGCGCAGTGCCGTCGGCTCCATGTCTCACGAGAGCAAGCTCAATGCTCTGCGAGCTCGCCTAGAGCCTGAGACACGTCCTCTCCTCGATCTGATCGTAGAGAGTGGCGATGGCCTCTCGATCGATACTATCTGTGACCAGACGCTCATGGGCGTAGACGAAGTGAGCTTCCGACTCTTCCTCCTTGAGAGCGAAGGTGCCGTCTCGCTCCAGCCCGACGGGCGCTACAAGCTACAGATCTAGCCACACGTCCCCTCACAGACAGCGATGCGTCTCGGTAAGAACTAGCCCTCTTGCCGAGACGCATCGTTATTTGTCATGCCACAGACCCGAGACAGCCGTGAGGTGCCGACCGTTTTGTCAACTTTCCAAAAACATTCCAGCCTTGGAAAATTAAATTTCCAACGGAGGAAAAGAAGTTTTCCAAGGCTGGAAACTTTTCTTTCCACCGTTGGAAACGAAGAGTTCCTCCCTTGGAACTAAAAAGTTCCTCCGCTGGAACTAAAAAGTTCCTCCGCTGGAACTGAAAAGTTCCTCCCTTGGAACTAAAAAGTTCCAAGAGGGGAACCGTTTTTGGAACTCGTATGTAATACGGAGCCAGCATGATACGACTGAGTATGACGATGACTAACCCGTGGCACTGCAACGGGTACCCGCTCGCTAGAGGAGACTGGTGCAACAGTCAACAGTCTCACTGCAATTCTCCTTTATGCAACAGTCTCCATTTGGTACCTCTAGCGTATAGAGACGTGGTGCTGAACCTTTCACAGACGGGCATATAGCAAGAGGGAGGAGATAACCCTTATGATATCTCCTCCCTCGCATTGTAGAGACTACTGTGAGAGCAGTCTCAGGGGGTTAGACGGTAAGGTACCTGTCTGGCATCATTACTCTTTGATCAGTAGCTGCGACTGACTACCTACTCGTAGCAGATAGGTGCCGTGGCTGAGCGCGTCGGTGTAGAGGACGGTCTCGACCTGGTCTAGAGTCATCTGCAGGACAATCTCTCCCTGCATAGAGGTTAGGTAGGCTGTCTGACCGATACACTCTGCTGGTATCGTGATGACGATACGCTCTGCAAAGGGGTTAGGATAGACAGCTAGCCCTGCCTCAGAGATCTGAGAGATAGCATTTACCTTCTTGAAGGAGACCTCCACCTTGAGATCCTGGTCGCCTAGAGTGACGATGAGCTTATTGCCCTCGATCTTCGTATCGGCACCAGCGACGGCAGGCTTGCCATTGACCATCCATTGGTCTAGCTCATAGCCCTCCTGAGGCGTAGCGGTAAAGGTAATAACAGCACCCTGCTCTACCTGATCCTTGCTCTGGATAGCCTTAGCCTCGGCACCAACCGTTGCAGCGATAGTACCACCCTCACCAGCGACATACTCGACAGTGTAAAGCTTTATGTCCTTGAGGAAGGAGACCTCGACATTGAGGTCCTTGTCAGCTCTTTGGATGATGGTGTTGCGCCCCTTGCCCTTTGCAAATGGCTCGCCATTGATCGTCCACTGATCTGTCTTGTAACCGCTCATAGGCCTAGCGTTGAACCGTAGAGCTACACCGTCATCGACAGTGCTACCAGACTGTACCTCTGTACCATCAGATAGGAAGCACTGGAGCGTACCCCCCTCACCAGCTGTGAGCGTAACCTTGTGCCCTGCTGGAGTAGTCTGCTTGAAAGTCACCTCGACCTTGAGGTCCTGGTCGCCTAGAGTGACGATGAGCTTATTGCCCTCGATCTTCGTATCGGCACCAGCGACGGCAGGCTTGCCATTGACCATCCATTGGTCTAGCTCATAGCCCTCCTGAGGCGTAGCGGTAAAGGTGATGACTGCACCCTGCTCTACCTGATCGTTGCTCTCGATAGCCTTAGCCTCGGTACCAACCGTTGCAGCGATAGCACCACCCTCACCAGCGGTAAAGGAGACAGCATGCTTGACAACTAGCTTATGGTACTTGACATCAATGACGGCGTTAGCTCGCAGTGTGATGCTGGCCTTGAGGGTCTCAATATCAGCTACTGGGATTTCTTCACCATTGTTGGTCCATGCATCTAGGGCATAGCCTTCCTTGACCGTAGCTTGAAACTCTACGAAGGTACCCTCTTTGACTTTGGCCTTGGGCTCTACAGCTACCTTACGACCACCATCGTAATAGTAGGCTTCGATAGTTCCCCACTCATTGTCTGGCTTGTAGTCGACCTCATACATCTGCTCCTTTTTGAAGGTGACTTTGACATCGGTCTTTGCCTTAATCTGCCAAGTGATATAAGGTCTTCCAGCGAGCTGGCTCTGTACCTCACCATTGACAATCCATTGATCGACCTTGTAGTCCTGCTCTGTGTTTGGCATCGCAGTAAAGCGCATGTAGTCATTCTCATTTACTTTTGAGCCACTAGGTATGGTCGTACGACCATTGAAAGTAGCTCCGACGATGTCTCCACCCTCACCAGCAGAGTAGGTAACCTCGTAGGTGACGATGAGCTTCTTGAAGGTAGCCTCGACCTTGAGGTCCTGGTCGCCTAGAGTGACGATGAGCTTATTACCCTCGATCTTCGTGTCGGCACCAGCGACGGCGGGATTGCCATTGACCATCCATTGGTCTAGCTCATAGCCCTCCTGAGGTGTAGCGGTAAAGGTAATAACTGCACCCTGCTCTACCTGATCGTTGCTCTGGATAGCCTTTGCATCAGTACCAACCGTTGCAGCGATAGTACCACCCTCACCAGCGATGTACTCGACAGTGTAAAGCTTTATGTCCTTGAGGAAGGAGACCTCGACATTGAGGTCCTTGTCAGCTCTTTGGATGATGGTGTTCTTACCCTTGCCCCTTGTATATGGCTCACCATTGATCGTCCACTGATCTGTCTTGTAGCCGTTCATAGGTCTAGCGTTGAACCGTAGAGCGACACCGTCATCGACAGTGCTACCAGACTGTACCTCTGTACCATTAGTTAGGGAGCACTGGAGCGTTCCCCCCTCGCCAGCTGTAAGCGTAATCTTGTGCCCTGCTGGAGTGGTCTGCTTGAAGACTGCACCAATGGTTACGTCTGCATCAGGCTCATACCTACAGCTATTGTCTGACAACTTCGTAAAGAGATCATCATTCCGCTGTCCATTAAAGGTCCAATAGGAGAACTCGTATCCAGCCTTAGGCGTAGCTGTGAGGAAGACATACTTCCACTTAGGGACTTTGTTTTCTCCAGCCTGAAGAGATACATGATTATAGTTGTCATCCTCATAATAGGCAGCTATGGTCCCCTCAGGAGACTCATTGGGGAGTGTTACAGTATAGCCCTCAAAAGGCTTGGCTGAAGTCTCAAAGTCTACTTTAATCTTTGTATCCTTACGAATTACAAAGGACTGTCGAGTACTCCCCTCTGATCCACTTATAGCGACATCATCTTGGTACCACTTACCGATCTTGGCACCCGTCTCAGCTATCGCATTCACTTCGAGCGTGATGTTCTTAGGTACGGCATCGCCACTATCTACATAAACCTCCTCTTCTTCTTGAGTGAATGGATTCCTATCGACATAGAGTGCCGAGAGACGTCCTCCTGCGGAACTCTCTAATGTGACTGTGCATTCATCTGAAGCTGTCTCAGGCTGCTTCATCACGATGACGACATCGATGTCCTCTCCGGGCATCTCCATCTCCATTATCTTGGCTCCTCCATAGGCCTCAGGCTCATGCTGGGTGAGCTTACCATTGACCAGCCAGTGGTCGATCTCATAGCCATCCTCGACAGTTGCCGTAAAGGTGAGTTGTTCGCCCGCAGGAATCTTGCGTCCTGAGGTCACTACCACCTTGCCCTCTGGGGGGAAGTAGGTAACACATCTTAGGTCAGAGACACCCTTGGGTAGGGTGTAGCGGACGGCATAAGTCGCTCCGCTAGACTGACCACTTGCCTTATTGCCCCATCCTCCCATGAGGAGCAGCAGGGCAAAGACAATCGGGTAAAGTATTCGTTTCGTCATAGATTATATTTGATTTAAAATTCAACTTCAGATGATGAGCTTACAGCTACTACTACCTATCCGCAATACGTACACACCTTTAGATAGAGGTATGTAGCTATCGGTGTGGGTGAGTGTAGTCTGTAAGAGCTGTGTACCATCTAGCGTGTAGATGGTGAGTGTCTTGGAGAGCAACTTCTCTCCTCTGATCCATACGCCAGCTCCCTCGACATAGCATCGGTAGTGTTCTGTCTGAAGTGGAGCTTCGCATGCTCTGTGATTACCCTCGTAGGGTATCCATGTGTGAGAGGAAGCATCCCACTGGGAGGGTTGCCATCTCTTAGCCTTAGCCTCAGCGACTTGCTTGGGGCGCATTTGATTCGTCTCAGGTCTTACCGAGTCATCATAGATACCTAGTATAGCTGGACTCTCAGACTCAGGGATCATCAGTAGCCCATCTACGATCTGCTGCACGAGCTCCTCTGATAGATGTCCCTGACTACAGATGAAAGAGCGCAGTCTCGGCATAGCCCTAAAGCACATATCCTCTACTTGATTGCCCGCAAAGCTTAGACGGGTAGCAATAGGTAGCTGATCCAGAAAGAGCGTTGATATCTTACAGCTGTCAGCTACGATCTCTTCGATAGCTCCTCGCACTGTGATGGCTGGCTTATCTAGTATATACTGGATGCGCTCTCCATTGCGCCACTCCCCCTTGATCCCTCGCATGAGGAGCTCCGTCCCCTCCTTGACTCGTATGGTGAAGGATATAGGCTCGCCGAGTTCTATCTCTGGATAAAAGGTCGTAAAGGACAGATCCGAGCGATCTGCAGGGAGGTTGTTGTCATAGGGCTGGTAGATGTCACTACTAGTACGACACTTGACGGTCCATCCCTTAGCTTGTAGCTGGTTGATATGCTCCTGGGTGATGGTGTTCTGCTCGTAAGGATCCACCTTACTTAAAACCACGATGGAGCCTCGCTGTGCGTTTGGCGTGAGATTGGGCAGATGAGCGATGAGGCTGTCTATCCCTTCGGCCATAAACCTATTGGAGTAGATGAAGAGTTGGTTGAGGAAGGGACAATTAGCAAAGTCTAACGTGGAGATCATGTTGCCACTACAATTGAGCGTGGAGAGCTGTGGACAGTTGCTTAGATCTAGTTGCTTGAGATAGTTATTGTCCACAAAGACCTGCTGTAGCTGCTCATTTAGCGTGAGGTCTAACTCCTTAATAAGATTGTTAGCACACTGGAGCTGCGCTAGATAGTCGCAGTAGTATAGGTTCAGCTTGCGTATCTTATTGTCATTGATCGCGAGCCACTCTAGCGACAAGGCGCGAGACAAATCTATGTCTGTGATGCCACACCCATTGGCGTTGAAGTCAGTGATCGGTCCTGTGAAAGTAATCTCTTGAGACAAGATCTCATAAGAGACATCCTCGGCTGGATCGTAGACACCCTTTAGTCCCTCGATGGTAATATCTCCATTGGCAATGATATTGAGGGTAATGGTTTCGCCTATCTTCTTGTCTGTGGTAATCTTGATGGCCTCGCGCTGCTGAGCAAAGCTTGTCAGCGGTAGAAGGAGTAAGACGAAGTAGAGTATATACTTGTGCATAGCTTATAGTTGGTTTATCGGCTTAATAGTTGCTCTCCATAGGTATGACGCGCAGAAGCAAAGGAATTAGATATGGTAAGTCAAAGAGAGGAGCACTCCGTAGGAGCGTGCCTGCTCCCCGATTAGCTCTGGATGGCTAAATATACCCGAGGTAGTAGTCGGTCTACCCTCGTAGAGAGGTCGTCTTGTGCTTAGTCGATTAGGAGCGTAGAAGGCATCCACGCCTATGGTCATCGCTTGGCTACGTGGCAGTGGTATGGATAGCTGACCATGCCATCTAAGCTCTAGACCAGACTTGAGCTTACTCAGTAGAGGCAGGTAAGCCAGCTGGTAGTCGAGCTGATCCTTGTAGCCACGCTCCACGACATAAGTCGATGAGAGCGGTAGACGATACGCCACGGAGAGAGCCGTGTAGAGACGATCGCTGTACCGATAGTCACAGCCCGCCCAGGGTCTCACGACACTATAGTCTATGTGATTAGAGCTACCCTTGTAAAGCTCCTGATGATAGTGATAGCCCCCGCCGAGGGAGAGAGCTAGCTGATGTCTAGAGGAGAGCGGGATCTGATAGCGTCCTCTGAGCTGAGCGTCGTAGTCTGACTGCCGATAGGTCTGTCGCTGACCGATCTGGCGTAGATCTGTGATGGTGAGATGCTCTTGGTCTGGCTGATGGGTCGCATAGATATACTCGGTACCTAGACGATGTAGTATGCTACTCTCTAGAGCCAAGGTACACCTGCCCCACCCCACACTACTGAGCAGTCTCACATTATTATTAAGGAGTCCGAAGAGCCCAGCAGCGGACGACTCTTCCGTCCGCATCTTGTAGAGTTGGTCAGAGAGTAAGAGCGTATAGTGAGGAGCTCCGAACTCACGCTGTCTACTCCTTAATAATAGGTCTACTGCCACACCACCCATATAGTGCATACGAGAGGTGCCAAAGAAGATTTTAGTATTCTGCACATCCACCATCCCAAAGCCGTACGTTAGCGGGAACTTGTCCTGCTGTGAGGGTCTCCAGAGCCATAAGTTCATATACTTACGATGATAGAGCGCATGTAGCGTAGCCGATAGATCTAGCGAGCTAAAGTGATGCTTGTAGCCTAGGGTCGCTTGGAGAGTACCAGTTGTATTGTAGACACGAGGGTCTTCGTACTTATAGGCTATCTCCCCAGCGAAGTGTAGCCCAGCGCCCAGCTCTGAGGCTCCTCGTCTGAGCGCATAGAGAGCGCCTGCGATATAATGCTCATAGCGATAGTCACCGCCAGAAGTGTCAGCGACAAGGTATGGTAGGTAGTACTCAGGCTGTCGTATGGCTGAGTAGCCTATCGTGCCTTGATAGCCTAAGCCTACAGAGACATAGCCACTGAGACGACCTCGATGCTTGAAGTTTGCCACACCCATCGCCACCAGCTCTCCGGCCGTCTCCGTGGCTCCCTCGTAAGGAGCTCTGACCCCGTCCTGAGAGAGGTAGTTACTCCGCAACCCCACGAGAGCATACGTCGTGTCTTGCGGTATCTCCGTCGGGATTGTGTAGCGCACCTTAGCAAGCTTATCCTCAGCTCGTGGTGTGATCTCCTCATAGTACCTCTGGAGCGCAGAGCTATAGACCTCTCCCTGCCCTATGATAAAGGGGGAAGCGGGCGTCTGCGCCTTTGTGACCGCTACATAGCCGAGCAGTAATAAGCAAAGGGCGAAGCTACGAATAGATAGAGAGGAGTGGGTAAAGACGTGTAGATACATAGTGTGCTAAAACTTTACGGAGGTCTCTAGTCCAAAGTAAGGTACGACCCACTCACGAGCCGTCGTCTTATCTTTCTGCAGATACTTTGGAGAGATGTCTATAATGTTGTCGATAAAGAATGAGAGGCGGATGTGCTCGCCTAGCTGCTTCGTACCCTTAAAGCTCATACGCACAGATATCGGCTTTATATTCGCCCGATAGTAGAGTTCATCGAGAGATCTATTGAGGTAGCGCATCGGAGAGGAGAGGTCATTCATCTGTGCGATCTCCTTCTCACCGACAGGTAGCTTACGACCATTCAGATCCATTAGCTCATAGGGGTAAGGGCTCTGCTCACGCCCGTAGTAAGACTTACTAAACCATATCACCTGAAAGAAGTTGGTTAGTATCACCCCCCACTCGGGAATGTGCGTTGTAGCCCATAGATTGGTATTGACACGGTGATAGTGACGATGATCACCCTTGCCGTAGATACCTACATAAGGGTACTTAACGTCGAACTCAATAATCTCCGGACGGTACATAACGGGTATAGCAGAGGCGTATAGCGTGTGGTAGTAAGCTCCATTGAGCTCAAACTGCGTGCGGATAGCCTTAAAGTAAGGAGTCCGCAGACGGTACTCGATGCCACGCTTCACCGTTCGCTCAGAGTTTTGCACCGTTGAGAGCGAGGTAAAGTCTTGGTAAAGGTCCTCGTAGAAGTCCTCCTTGACAGGTCTCTTACCCGCCGGGAGCGAGCCTCCGATAGGACGGCGGTAGGTAGGATAAGTGATCGGATAATAGGCTGGAGCGTAGGCATATCCGCTATTCATATCCTCCTGAAAGAGCGTCACAGCGAGCGTATAGCGCTGATAAGAGAGATCTATACCGATCTCCTTCTTTTCATTGCTCATAGCCCTTAGATTAGGATTGGAGGGGTCGTGCTTGATAGCGTAAGTCATCAAGTGATCTCTCTTAGGGTCGCTATAGTAAGCATTAAGAGCGGAGAAGTATCGATAGACGTTGTCTGGATATAGATAGTCTAGCGTGGGCAGCTTGTGAGCCACACCATATCCTAGGCGCACAGCCGTGGCAAAGCCCGAAGGTGCTGTATAGGTCCACGAGAGCTTGATGCGTGGATCGAGGAGTATCTCGTGCGCTAGACGATAGTTGTGTGGTAGATTGAGCATCTGCGTGGCACGTAGTCCCACGTTGCCATCTATGCGGTGACTACCTAATGAGACGAAGAGTCGATCCTCTAGGAAGGCTGCTATACTCGAGAGCGCTGGGATGGCATAGTTGGGGCGAACCCATATAAACGTATTGTCACCAGGATAAGGAGGGCGTGAAGGGTCTATGACGGCACCTCGCCCCCAGTTCTTAGCAATGGAGTAGTCTACACCATATATTAGTGTCTGCTGTAGAGGAGCCAGCCAGGCCATAGGACTCTCACCCGATAGTGTGGTCTGGAGTGCTAAGGGCTGATTATCCATCTTGTAGTAAGCATAGTAAGAGGTGGGGAGGAACTCACCCTCTTGTAGTCCCATCTCCCTACTGATAGGCATGACGGCGGGACCTCGCCCAGATAGATAGAGATACTTACGACTAAGGAGATCGTAGGTATAGTCCACCGTCGATCTCCACGACAAAGTCCTGAGCCACGAGAACTGAGGCGACCAGCGAGCATTAGCCACCAGTGTCGTGCGGTAGTACTCTGTATTGTATCGCTCATCTTGCTGCTCTACCAGCTCGTCCGTGCGGCTGTTTTGTATAGAGGCTGTCTGGTGTAGCGTGGCGGTCACGTCTAGCACACCTCCAGTATCACCTAGGTCTCTATGATAGGCGTAGGAGAGCTGCGCTGTAGCTCTTGTATAGCGCTCTAGACGCTCTCTAGGATCACTCCGATAGTCTACCACATCGCCGCCCATGTGTAGACTGCTGTAGCCCGTAGAGCCGAGAGCTATACCCTTGCCTATATAAGCCAACTTGAAGAGCGGGTCTACCTTGGCACGACCCTCCCAGGGCGTCACACCTCGCTTAGGGTGTAGCTTGATCGCTCCACTACTTAGATTACCCTCAGAGGCGGGACTGATACCCTGCTCTACCTCGACACGGTCGTAGTGATTGGTTGAGAGCGTACGCAGATCTATCCCCGAGTTGAGCGAGCTACGCCTCGTGACCACCCGATCAGGCAGATAGGTCGAGAAGCGACTCATACCAGTCAGCCCCTGCATCTGCACACGAGAGGCATCGTTGGTAATAGGAGCTCCGTCTATCATGATTGAGGTGCCGAGGGAGCTATTGTCGTCCTGTCCTACCTGACGATTGGTCACCCCCTTGAAGTCTCCTATGCCAGGCGTCGTGGTCACAGCACCTGGGAGTAGGAGCAAGATATCTTTTATCGAGACTGGCTGTATGTTTTGCATCGCCTCCTGACCGATGACCACCTCGCTCTTGTCCTTACGGTAGGCACCCAGCACCTCCACCTCAGGGAGCTCAATGCTCAACCTACGTAGGGAGATGTCAAGCTGCTCTAGCCCCTGGACCGAAAGCGTGCGACTATATGGAGCGAAGCCGACACAGCGCACTACCAGTGTGTAGGTACCCCCCTGTCGGAGAGGCAGAGTAAAGCGACCATCAGCATCACAGACTACACCCTGATTGGTCTCGCTGATTCCTACTGTAGCCCACCCGATAGGAGCGTGGTCCTTAGCATTGCGTACACGTCCTGTGATGCCGATAGCTGGCGGAGGAGTCGTATACGACATAGCAAAGCTAAGCTCTGGTAGGAGCAAGAGCCAAAGCGTGATAAGAGTCAGTAGTGTATGTCTGTGTAGCATAGCCATAGTGAGACTGTTGCAAAAGTCAACAGTCTCACTATCTTGCTTGCAAGATTGTCCTGACTTTGCAGAATGGATAAAGCGCAAGGCGCTGAGGGTGAGGTCTGAAGGGAGCATACCTCCGTATGTAACCGAAGCCGAATCCCGAAAGCAACGCAGCGATGCGCCTTTATGCAACAGTCTCATAGTGTGTGAACGGTCAGTAAGGTTAGGTAGGGGGACGTATCTATGCACGCCCCCCTACGGTAGATAATTACGATATGAGACTGTTGCGAAAGTCAACAGGCTCACAATCTTGCTTGCAAGATTGTCCTGACTTTGCAGAACGGATGAAGCGCAAGGCGCTGAGGGTGAGGTCTGAAGGGAGCATACCTACGTATGTGACCGAAGCCGAATCCCGAAAGCAACACTGCGATGCGCCTTTATGCAACAGTCTCAATATGGTGGACTTAAGGAGTCCGCTACTTCTTAGGATAAGCGTTTTGCCCCTGTACACGCTCATAGTCGTTGGTTGAGTCGTTAGTATCGATCCAATGAGTGCGACCATTGCGCATCTCGGTCTTGCGATGTGCTAGTTCCTGACGGTGACAGCCCGTCACGAAGAAGTTCCCCTTGTCTACCGTAATCGGTAGCGCACGCGTCTCGAACTGTCCTTCGCAACCCGTCTCCACGCCATCTAGGATAAGGTCTACAGGGATGGTGTAGTAGTTCTCCATTTCGCCCTTCTTATTAGTTACCTGCATGACATGATCCTTAAGGAACGCTCTTAGATCGCCCTCCACCTTGAAGAGGAGTGGTGGCCAAAAGCCTCTAGGATGTGCGATACCCGTACTAGAGAAGCAGTCTACGATGATATTCATATTGGGTACATCAGGATTGTCTGTATCTGTAATCTTGACTGTCTTACCATCTCTACCAGGAAGCTCTACATCTGGGAAGAGAAACTCAAAGTCAGCTCCTGAGAGGTCTACAGAGTTTGGCTTATCCTCCGTATGATGATTGATAGCCGTCGCAGCCACAATCTTGAACTCTCCAGGCTTGATCGGATACTCCTTACCACTACCTGGGAACTGATAGATGCCAGCCACGGGTAGCTCCTCTTTGTCTGCTAGATAATTAGCCCAGGGAGACTCCGGCATTGGGTTACCATGAGCTGTCACAGCGTAGCAGATACCATCGAGGTACTCGGTCTTCTCCCCATTGTTGACTATCATAAAGTACTGATCTGGGTGCATCATACGAGCATTGGTCTCGCCATTGAAGAAGATGTCACCGAAGATGAGCTGAGACTTTTCTGGCGTAGGAGCCTCACCTATCTGGACTGGTATGGAGAGCGTCATAGCATCGCTGACGACGACGTTTTCCTTAGCACCCACGAGCGTGCGGTGATCCACAGTCTCACCAGATACGGCAAAGCTATAGGTGCCCTTGTCGAGAGTAATCTCTACGGTACGGCTCTTCTTGTCGACCTCCGTCTCGCTCTTCTTGAGCGTGCGGCTGTCGGTGACAGTGAGCATGAGCTTGGCGAGCTCGACCTCCTTGTCTAGCCCCAGCTGCACAGTCACTTTGCACTGTGTACCTTTATTGGGCTCGGGGTTATTCGGATCTTCCTTACAGCCACCCAGTATGAGGGCGGAGAGTGCGATCAGCACTAGTGTGATTGATGTAATCTTAGGTATTCTCATTGTCTTAGGATTGATTTATTTGGTGCTTTATAAACTTCTAGATTCAGCGAGCATGTGCTCAAGTTAAGTCGTCACCCCACCGAAATCCTTTGCAAAGGTAGAGACCCTACAGACGCTCTACAACCCTATCTTTAGGTATTTTACAGCCTCTAGGATAGCTAAATAGATGGAGTGAGCCGCGCACAGTACAGGGGGGGTACAAACGACCGACAATTCACTCCCAATTGTAAGGTAATTACGAGGGCGTTGCAGGGCTGACACATTATATGTAATTATTGCTGTCTGGTGAAAGCTTTTTGAGGGAGTATCGAGTAGAGCGTTCTGCAGAAGTGAGCTAACTATCAGTACCACTTGGGTGAAACTAAAGTTTCATACGGGTGAAACTAAGTTTCATAGGTAGGAAACTAGAGTTTCATACCAGGGCTGACGCATTATAATAATGAGTTCATCCAAGCCCCGCTTGTCGCTCATGTGTAGCTCCTGCAAGAGCGATTATGATGCATCAGACCTGTCTGGGCAAAATTAGACGCCGGATCGCTACAATAATTTAGAACTGGCTACATATTGAGACGGCGCAGTGTCGGGGAAAAGTGATTCCCACGTGGATATTTCGAAATCCCCACGTGGAGAAT
>OLQN01001089.1_pt1 | contig 21363 bp, 23 predicted proteins | sample 1673181 | NCBI WGS metagenome assembly OLQN01 (sample SAMEA3136763, study PRJEB25190) | human gut metagenome | biome: human gut; feature: human-associated habitat; material: faeces | place: Austria | collected 2013
GAAGCGGTCAAAGCTATTGCATCCGACAGGTATATTTCCGTTTCCAATGCCACGGCACCGCCATAGATAAACGCTCCCTTGTTCTGCAAGGTCGCTCAGTCCGACATCGTTCTCTTGCCCCAATTCACAGACACATATCCAGCCAGTGCCGTACCACCGACATAAAACAGCATTGTCTTGTTGTTGTCGGAAAGGAAGTTATAGGAATAACCGAACTCGCCCGTCATTTGTGCTATTGGAACGGAAGTATCACGGTAAGGCAGATTTACTTGCAGGTATTCCGCCCCATACGTCCACTTGTCCCCACCTTTGGTATATTTCGAAAGTCCGAGACCTGCATAATAGCCAGCCTTGCAGGACTTCTTGCCGTTATACACTCCGTTAGCCATGCCGACCTTCACCTCAATGCCTTTCATCTGAGGCAGGCATCGCCATGATTGCAATGTCTCCTCTTTTCATCCGTTATTTCACGCTAAGTTCGTTGATTGTCAAAGCTCGCACCAAGTCGCTGTTCTCCACGACAAACGACTGATGGCGACCGCCTTCCTTCTCGTTCATCTCCACGACAAGCTTCTTGTCGTCGGGAATGGTGAACTTCGGCAAGTAGAACACCGTCTGCTCCGTTTTCTTGCCAGCCACACGCACCACATAGTTGTAAGCACGGACAGGAAGAACGAAGCATTGATTGCAATCCGCAGCCACTTTAAGGTGTCGTAGAAGCCATTGATTAGAAAATATTTCTACTATTAATACTCGTTGAGGGTTGTGATTGCAATCAACGGCTATTTTGGGGTTCATTGAAGCTATTGATTGCAATCAACACTTACTTTTTGTGTCGTTGGGGCTTTTGATTGCAATCAATGGCTATTTTTAAGTGCCGTTGAACGTTTGTACTCAAGTTTTCTCTAAAGAAAGTCGTTTCCTTATCTCGCGGGCATGTGATTGGGAATACTCATCTTAATTTCTTTCGTCCACAAAAGGGAATATGCCCATTGATTGCCGTTCCTTGTTACTTTTTGCACCAAAACTTCCACCAAATCAAACATAGTTTTCAATTTCAACAGGCAAAATCCAGTTTTTTATCGTAAGATTGTCAATTTTTCGCAATAACATTGCGTTTCCTTCGTTTATTTTATTATCTTAGCAAAGCAAATCGGAGAAATCCGACGATGTACAGAACAATTTGTCAAATTTAAATCTTAGAACATCATGAAAGAGATTTACGACATCAACATTCAGCGCATGAACAATGGTGCGCACTTCACGTAAGCAATATCCTTGCACGTGCCGAGGCTGACACAACTATAAATAGCAAGGCTTCCGAGTAGCTCGCAGTATTCAAAGCCGCAGTTAAGGCAGAGGACGAAGCTCTGAAAATATCACAGAAAAGTCTCTTGACTGATGACATTGCCAAGGCGGATAGCGACCGTGATGCACTTTATGCAGGTTACAAGAAAGCCGTAGAAGCATTCCTCGCAATGCCAATTGCTGACATGGCAAAGGCAGCAAAGGTTCCCGCACTGTACATCAAGGACTACAAGATTAATACCGCTGACCAACTTGACAAAGAGACAGGTCTTTTGGTCAACTTCATTACAGACCTTGAAGGCAAGTATTCCGAGCAAGTGGCAAAGTTAGGCTTAACAGCCTTTGTTACCAACATGAAGGAAGCCAACGAACGAGTAAGAACATTGCGTACTAATGAGAAGATGGGCGTAATGGTTGGAGCGTTGAAAACTGCTCGCACCGCAACCGATGACGCATACCGTGCATTTATTAAAATGGTGAATGCTCTTGCATTGGTCTTAGGCGAAAAGGATTACACTGCTTTCATCGACTATGTGAACACAGAAGTCACCCGTTATAAGCGTGAGGTTATCGGGCAAAAAGCCAAAGCACCATCCACTTCGGGCAGTTCTTCGGTAACAACTCCTGATAATGGTAACAAGCCTTCGAGTGGAGGTTCTACTTCTGGCAGTGGCTCAAAGCCAAGCGGTGGCAGTTCTTCTTCGGGTGATAATGAAATTGAAGGCTGATAGTTTATAAAACAAAGATTTCAATGCTGCTTTCTGGATAAGAGGGCAGCATTGAATGTGGTAAAAAGTACCGATTTCGATACAATTGGAGAAATAAGATAAAAATCTAACCCATCGAATTCGAGGGGGATTAAAAAAAAATAGATAAACAGGCAAATGACGAACCTACCATACAACGAAAAGGATATTTCGTCCATATTCAATTACAGCAAGCAGTTGGTGAACAAGTGCCTGCGTGACTTTGCTCCAGATGCAGAAGAACATAAAGGCAAAGGCAGTTTAGGACAACTTGTGGAAGAACTGTTCTTCAAATATGACCTCAATTCTCGCCAAGAAGCTGATTTTGCTTTTGTGAATGCAGAATTGAAGTGCACTCCGCTGAAAGAATCTGCCAAGAAAGAACTGCTGATAAAAGAGAGACTTGTTTGCAGCATGATAAACTATACGGCTGATTGGAATAAAACATTCGAGGAGTCTCATTTCTATCAGAAATGTCTGATAATGCTCATCATGTTTTATCTGCACAATTCAAAGGTTTCAAAGCTCGACTTGCAATTCCTTTTCGCTGTATTGTGGAAAATACCAGAGAAAGACCTGTTGATTATCCGTAAGGATTACGACACCATCATTACGAAGATAAGAAACGGACAAGCACATACCTTGTCGGAAGGTGATACGATGTATCTTGGTGCTTGCCGAAAGGGACAAAAGGGCGACTCGTTGATGCCGCAGCATAACAACGAGATGGGCGCACCTCGCCGCGCATGGAGTTTGAAAACAGCCTATATGCGCATCGTGCTTGACGAAGTTAAGAAAAACAATCAAGACGGTGCTTATTGCAATTATGAACTTTCGCAACCATCAATGGAAACGATGTTCTCTGTCAAAGAACTGAAAAACAAATCCGTTGACGAAATTTTGTTGGGGCGTTTCAAGAAATATTGTGGCAAGACTTATCGACAAATATGTAATAAGTTAGGTATCGAACCATCCAATTCTAAGTCAAAGTACTTCATCATTTCGAATACGATTGCTGGAAAAGGAAAAGTAAGCAATGTGAACAAGTCGGAAGAGTTTGAGAAGTCAGGTTTAACAATGAAAACTATTCGAGTAAAGAAAACAGGTTTGATAAAGGAAGCCATGTCTTTTGAGAACATAGACTATCAAGAAGTTTTCGATTGCGAGGAATGGACAGATTCGAGACTATACGAACTTTTCACTAATCGTTTTTTGTTCGTTATATTCCGTGAGACGGATAATGTATTACAATTACCAAGTGGAAAGACAGAACCTGAGTACAAGTTGGAAAAGGTTGCCTTTTGGACTATGCCACAGGAAGACCTACAAGTGGCTCAACAATATTGGAATAACATTCGCCAAAATGTATTGGATAATCATATAGCTCCACAATATTTTTGGAGTGCAAAGGATGACCAGAACTTCCATGTCCGTCCAAAAGCAAGAGTTGCAGACGATATGACAGAGAATCCTAATGGAGGTACGGTCAAGAAGTATTGTTATTGGTTTAATCAGAAATACGTAAAGAACATCATAGAAAATGAGCTATAAGATAAAAGATATGGAAATGGAGGGTAATTGGGTGTTATGCGACCCAATCGCAAGATATTCCAACACGACACATCAGCGAGTAAGAGAACTTGGATTGTTTGATAATATTCGTCCCGAAATAGAGGTAAACGACATAAAAGTAGTAGAGTTGTTTGCTGGAGTCGGTGGTTTTAGAATAGGATTAGAACGTGCTTCGAAGCACTTCAAAACGATTTGGAGCAACCAATGGGAGCCATCGACCAAACGCCAAGATGCAAGCATCATCTATTGCAGACACTTTGGGGCTGAAGGCCATTCCAACGAAGATATAGCAACCGTACCAACAGAAGAAATACCTGACAGCGACTTGCTTTGCGGTGGTTTCCCTTGTCAAGATTATTCCGTTGCTACAACTTTGCAACGCTCTGGTGGTATTGAGGGCAAGAAAGGTGTGCTTTGGTGGCAAATCTATCGTATTTTGAAAGAGAAAGGTGAGAAGCGTCCTGACTATCTGATGTTGGAAAACGTTGATCGTCTTCTCAACTCGCCAGCCAAACAGCGTGGTCGAGACTTTGCCATCATTCTGTCTTCTTTGTCAAGCCTCGGTTACATTGTGGAATGGCGCATCATCAATGCTGCTGACTATGGGATGCCACAACGCCGTCGTCGTACCTATATGGTAGCTTATCACAAAGGAACACAACTTGCTGCGCAATTTGAAAAGTTGAGCAATAAGTTTGATTGGATTCTTCAAGAAGGCATTATGCCACAGGCTTTCAATTGCCAAGAGAAAGACGGCAAGACCAACTTATTTGATATCAGTGATGACATTGCAGAGGTCTCGGACAATTTCAATAAAGGTAAGAAAGAAAGCCCATTCAAGAACTCTGGTGTCATAGCTAATGGCAAGGTCTATACTCTTGACACACTTCCTGTGTACAATGGGCCTTACCTTACACTTGGTGATATCCTTGTTGATGAAATGGTTGTACCAGAAGAATTCTTCATTTCCGAGGAAGACTTGCCAAAGTGGGAATATCAGAAAGGTTCGAAGTCATTAAAGCGCATCAACAAGACTACAGGTTTTGAGTACAACTATAGCGAAGGTGCAATGGCATTTCCTGACTATCTCGACCGTGCCTCACGAACTATCATCACTGGCGAAGGTGGTGTTGGTCCTTCACGCTTCAAGCATATCATCAAGACGGAAAGCGGCCGTTATCGCCGTCTTGTACCTGTGGAGTTGGAACGCTTGAATATGTTCCCAGACAACCATACTTTGGGTTCGTCAGACTTGCGTCGTGCATTCCTCATGGGAAATGCACTTGTGACAGGCATAGTTGAGAACATTGCTATAATATTAAAAGATAGAATTTAGAAAGTAGTAAAGACATTATGTTACCAGCAAATACAATTATATTAGGAAATGGCTTTGATTTAGACCTTGGCTTGAAAACATCCTATAGAGATTTCTTAAAGAGTAATCAATTTCGTACTCTTTTAGATGAGAACTGCGGTATGGATATAGATATGAATATCTTTCAATTCATCAAAGATCAAAGTCAACTTGAAACATGGGGAGGTGTAGAGGCATCATTACTTGATTTTGTTCAAAAATTTAAGACTTGTCCAAACCAGAAAATAAAAAATACAATCCGTAGCTCATACGAAAAATTAGAAAAAGGGATTGCCGACTACTTAGCTGATATAAGTTACGAAGCTATCAATGAAAGTTCATGTGCAATATATTTATTGCATCGTTTAAGCAACATGGTTAATGTATATTCTTACAATTATACAGATGTTAATAGAATTCCGACTATCAATAATAGCTCGGTAAAACATTTACATGGAACGCTAAAAGAAAATAATATTATACTGGGAGTTCAAGATGCAAACATAACTAATGGATTAGGTTTCGTAAAAAAATCATATCATAGCAATTACAATTCGATGGAATTTGTAAGAGACATGTTGGCTTCTGAGTGCATTTTGTTTTTTGGTCATTCACTATGTATGTCAGATAAAGAGTATTTTACATCTTTATTCTGTGCTTCACAAAATAACCATTGTAAACAGATAGACTTTATCATACACGACGAGAACGGCAAAGATTTGATTTTAGATAATATTGAACAACTATCAAAATTAAATATTGCCAAAGTGAGAGAAAACATTAGAATAAATTTTCACTTTACAAAAGAACAATACAAAGGGGAAACAAAAAAAGCCATTGATGACTTTATGGATGATAGTGATAACAAGTATAGTTTCTGTTTACCTGATGGGCGGTACGTGTAATTACATCATTGTTGATGGTATTTACGGCATTTGACAAGGCGACCTCTTCCGCTCGTGTAGCAGGCTCGTTGTCCTTTTTCCAATGCGTCAGGAGCAATGTTTTGAAACTCTCTTGCTTCTCGATGTCAAAGACCTTATCCTCGATGAAAAAGGAATTGAATGAGATGGGACTCTCGTTCGTATAGGTATAGTAGATACCGTCCTTTCCGCCTGTCTTTCAGTTGATCATCTCGCAGAGTCCCTGGTAAGAGTTTCCTGTATCGACCAAGACCACATGCGTGCCTTGCTCGTAATACTGTCTGACGAGGTGGTTCATGAAGAACGACTTCCCACTTCCCGATGGTCCGAGCACGAACTTGTTGCGGTTGGTTGTTACGCCTTTCCTCATCGGCAGGTCAGAGATGTCAATGTGCAGCGGCTTGCCACTGATGCGGTCTGCCATCTTGATACCGAACGGTGAGGGAGAATCCATATAGTTGGTTTCCTCGGTGAAAAGGCAGGTTGCTTGTTCGATGAAGGTGTGGAAACTCTCCTCTGATGGGAAATCACCCTCGTTGTCGGGTATTGCCGCCCAGAAGAGTGTCTGACAGTCCACCGTGTTATGGCGTGGTACACTTACGTTGGGGAATACGGGGTATGCTCTCGCCACGAATTGTTTTAGTACTTGTCTTATTATACGTTCAGAACGAACCCTGTTGATGGTTGATGCAGGTGGGGGAAAATAGTGTATTGCAGCAACTCAACAAGGTGAATGTATCTTTGTCTGACATACATAACTTGTTTTTAACTCATGCTCACACCGATCATGTGTTGGGGGCTGTGTGGGTGGGCCGTCTTGTTATGCAGTTAATGCGGCAAGATAAGTACAATGGTGTTCTGCATGTTTGGGGCATGATAAGGTACTTGGTGTGTTGCGCTGGATTTGTGTGCACACACTTCTTGGCAAAACGCCGAAACGCAACTTTTTCCGTCTTAAACCCTTTATAAATAGGCCTTCATGCTCTTTATTCCAAAAAGTAAGCCCCTATAGTTAACAGTACATAGCCGCAGAGCTTTTATTGGCATAAAAGCGAATCACGAAATATGGCAGCGACCACGTTATCCGTGACAGGCTGTTTATGCTTTGGAGTTTTACCAGAAAGCAATATATTACTATAGCACTAAGTTTGCAGTTGAAAGCGGCGAAGCGAAGCTGAGCCGCTTTCAACTGCAAACTTAGTGCTATAATATCAGAGTGGTTTTACCAGACTGCAATGTAAACTTTTGTAGCTTATGTTTCCCGCGCAAATCGGCTAACACAAACGTAATATCTTATGTTCTTATGTCCTTATGTTCTTATGTCTCCCGCGTTAGCGGCAACACAAACAAAGAAGCACCACATTCCCTTGACCTCATCACTTTCTGCGCCTTCTGCATCCATCGTCATGCTTGCGCCTCACGCAGTACAAAGTAGCCTTGCTGCTGCGCCGGCGCGGCACTTGCAGCTGCACCAGTTCACGCCCAAGAGCCACAGCCGAGAATTTCTGTCCCATACCACGCATGGCACGCTTTATTTTGAGCAAAATGGCAGTGGCCGTCAACCATTCACCACCTTCTATGTCCGACACCTCACACCCGTTGCCCACGGGCGCAAACTCAAACAATCTTGCAAAACACTCGCGCAGGGGCGACGCCTGGTAATACAAGCGGTTGTGCTGCTGTATCTGCTCCTCCTCGGTATGCGTAAAATACGTAATCTCGCCGTTTTTCACCTCGTACAGCAACTGTGCATAAAGTTGCGCATAGTCGAGCGGCGTGTCACAGTCTATAACGCGCTTCACCTCCTGACAGTAAAAACGGCGGCTGCCCGTAGGGTCGGTCAGCAGGTCGAACCTGTTGCTGGTACCTATAAACGAGGCCACACGCGCCATTTTGCTGAACCCGGCAGCATAGGGGCGGCGCGCCTGCATGGTGCCAAGCTGCACCAAATTCTTAAGTTTGGCATTGTGCAACTTGTTGTAGCGGTCAAACTCGTCAAGATTGACAAGTGCAAAGCGCGACAGCGCCAGTTCAAGACGCTCGTCGCCGGCCAGCTCAAACTTGTCGGTGTAGTAATTGCGCAGTTCGGGAGGCAGCAACATGCGGCAAAAGGTACTTTTGCGCACACCCTGCTCCTCGCTCACCAACAGCGGTATCATGGCATTGCCGCTAGTGCTTGCACCGCCTGCTGTGGCCTGCACCCAACCGGCCACCATGCAGCGCAGCCAGCGCCCGAACACCATGCGCCATTGCGCGTCGGTGCTCACCCGTTCGGCCAGTGGACCTACGCGGTCTGTGCCGTCCCACTGGGGCAGGGCCTGCAAATAAGCGCTGAAGGGGTGATACTGCGGCATGTAGGCTGACTCCACAATGCGGTCCACGTCGTTGTTCCACACCATGCAGCCCCGTTTGTGCAAGTCAATCACCATCGTGTTGCGCACCAGTTTGCTCACGGGCACAAACCCTTTGTCCGCCTGGTCGCGCCGTTGCACTTCGGGCGTGCGGTCAAGCACATTATATCGAATGTCGTACAATTCGTCCATAAGACTGATGGCCTGTTCGGTCAGACCGCAGTTCGTAGTGTGGCCAGTTGTTTGCGGTGCGCAGTCAGTGTCGTTGCGCATGCGTTTTTTTCGCTGGGGTGTTACAGTGTTTTTAGTTTGTGGTTCCGCGCTATGCGCAATAGCGTCAATCAGTTTGTCCACGCCACGTTTCACAATGGCATCGGCATAGCGCAGCATTCTGTTAAGCATTTGTTTCATGGTAGTCAATACAATTTGGTTTTGTACAAAAGTAAAGTTGAATTAAAGTGCTGCAAAGGTAACACCAAGGCATTGCACCCAACAAAAAAAGTGTACAATTTGTACACAAATAATTGCTCACTCCCCGTCAGCCCACTTGTAAAAGAGTGCTTGTGCTTTTACTGCCATCTTACACTTTTTGCACGTAACGAGTTGATATACAGAGGTTTCAAGAGTGTAAGATGATTTCAAAGTATCATACACACCCCTGCATACATCTTACAGTCAGTTTGGACGTATGCGGTGGATTGTACGCCACTGGGACGTAGAAAAGTCAGTCGGAGCAACAGACTTTTCTGCTCCCCTATGCTGTGATGTTATCCTCCCATGCGTGTGCCGCGTGGCAGCGTGTGGGTTGTGTAGGTTGCGTGTAGGTAAAATTGACAACATCTTACACTGAGCAAAGTATTGATACTCAATGAGTTGCAATGTGTTAGTGTAAGATGTAAGATACTCGGTGTGTAAGTTGTTGTAGTATGGTAAAAGGTTCCGCTACCACTAAACGCAAGCACCAAACGCTACCACCAAACGCAAGCTCTAATGGGGGCGACGTGTCCCGCGTCGGGCATTAAAGCAAAGGTTTATACACTACAAAACAAAGACTCACAGACAGCACTAATTACATGCCTGTCAGTGAGCCTTTCCTTAATACCCGACGCGAGACGCGTCGCCCCCATTAGAGCGCAATGCCCTGGCACAACAGTCCTTTACATGGCTTCAAATTTGCTTTTTTAACCTGTAATCTGATAGAAATCGCCCCCATTAGAGCTTGCGTATTTTCCTGACTTTGTCAATGCACCACCCCAAGGTACCCATTTTAATGGCGTAATTCAGCGTTTTTCAATACGCGCCATTCAATGGCACAAAAAGTGATGAAGTCAGGAGCGTAATTATTGGGCGATTTCTTCAACCACAAATTTTTCGGGGTGTTTACCTTCAAACTGGCGATAATATTCCATGATGATGCGCATATCCGCATCAACGTTTCCAGATGGGTTGAGTGTTTTTGTACACACAATGCGCTTGTTGGGATAATCGATAGCGTAAAGCAAAATAGGAAGTTGTGCCTTTAATGCGATAAAGTAAAAACCTCTTTTCCACTGCTTGGCTAAAGACCTTGTACCCTCGGGAGTAATGGCAAGTGAAAAATGAGAAGATTCTTTTGCTTTCTGGGCCAACTGGTCCGTCATGCTTGTATGTTTGCTTCTCTCGACAGGAATACCTCCTATGCGCTTAAGCAATTGGCCAAATGGCCAAAAGAACCATTCCTTTTTCATCAGGAAATTCGAGGTCAATCCGATAGAAGTGTAGTATAGTTCTCCGATGATAAAATCCCAATTGCTTGTATGTGGTGCCACGCAAATAATGCATTTGTCTGGCGTCTGTTCAGTGACTTCGATGCGCCAGCCTAACCATCTGTGCAGGATTGTTTTGCAAATGGATTTGAGCATTTCTCTTATGTAAAATTGGTATTAGTTGTCTCAAACGAGATGTGCAAGTGTTACAACACCTGCTTTGATACAGATGTTAAACACTTGCACATCGGTAATCATTTGACTAACGCTACTATGTTTTGACTTTATGCCTTTATGATGCGGGCATTAATGTCGTTAACCTTATCGGTAAACTCTTGTTTGAGCTTACGATAAAATTCGCGTTCAGATCCTTTTTCAGTATGGCTGATGCGTGCAACATATTCACCATGAAGGGCAATAACCTCTTTCATAAGTTCGTCAAGCACAGTTCGGTCTGCTTGTTGGCACATACTTAAAGCCACACAATCGGCAAAGAGGTCGCCAGTGATCATTTTGATACTCTTTTTGAGTTGTTTGCGGTTTGCCATAATCGTTTTTTTATTTGGTTAATATGGGGAGTACGGTCTCCTTTTTATTATTTCGAAATAATATCACGTCCCTTCAGAATGGCCTGCTCGTTCATAGGTAGCAGATTGTGGTGACGCTCAGGCAGTGTCTTACGTAAGGCTTTCATTACACTCTCGATGGATACGATTGGGTGAACTTTGAGAAAGCCTCCTAAGATGAACATGTTAAAGCACTTCATCATAGACATTTCGGCAGCAGATTCCATTGCAGGAATGTGCCATGAGGTGATGTCTGTGCGCGAAGGCTTTTCGATGATTCCAAAACTATCGTATATAAGTGTACCACCTTTTTTTACCTTGGGTTGGAACTTGTCGAGTGAGGGTTGGTTGAGCAGAATGGCCGTATCGTATGTGCTGAGTATGGGCGATGATATGGGTTCGTCGCTGATGATGACCGTTACGTTTGCTGTGCCACCACGTTGCTCAGGTCCGTATGCAGGCATCCATGTTACTTCTTTGCCCTCCATAAGTGCCGCATAAGCTAAAATTTTGCCCATTGAAAGCACTCCTTGGCCACCAAATCCAGATATAATAATTTCTTGTTTCATGTGTCTTGTTTATTTATCTTTCAGGTCGCCAATGTGGTAAAAGTCGAACATGTGGTCTTCCATCCATTCATTGGCTTTGACGGGTGACATCTTCCAACCAGAAGAACAGGTAGATACAATTTCGATTAAATTAGAACCTTTGCCTTGCATTGAGTTTTCAAATGCATGGCGAATAGCTTTCTTTGCTTTGCGTATGGCGGCAACGCTATGTACACTTTGACGTGTGACATATGCTGTGCCTTCAAGGTTTGCTGCGAGGTCTGTAATGTTGAGTGGATAGCCATGCAATTTAGGGTCACGGCCGTACGGGCAAGTAACAGTCTTCATGCCCAATAGGGTGGTGGGGGCCATTTGGCCACCAGTCATGCCATAGATGGCATTGTTGATGAATATCATGGTGATGTTCTCGCCACGATTGAGGGCATGAATTGTTTCGGCAGTTCCGATACATGCTAAATCGCCATCTCCTTGATAGGTAAACACCAAACGGTCTGGCCAAAGTCGCTTACATGCTGTGGCCAGTGCTGGCGCGCGTCCGTGTGCAGCTTCCTGCCAATCAATGTCAATGTAACGGTAGGCAAAAACGGCACAACCAACGGGGCTGATACCTATTGTCTTTTCTTCCAGGCCCATTTCTGCAATGACTTCTGCCACAAGTTTGTGAACAACGCCATGCGAACACCCAGGACAGTAGTGCATGTCCGTGTCGTTCAGGAGTTCTGGCTTTTTATACACCAAATTCTCTGGTTTGATAATATCTTCTCTTGTCATGAGTTTCTGGCTGAAAAATTATTTTTCTTTATTCCGGGCATTCTTAATACAACTTCAACCATTTTGATGATGACAGCAAATAAACCGACACTATACCACAGCATGGTACGTGTGTTGTCAACCAAGATACCAATCATGGCAACCAAAGCCACAATGATGAAAATGCTATTGAGAATGTTTCTCAGAAATAGATTATGCGTCATGCGCCTTTTTTGTTGCGTCTGTCTTGACTGACGCAACTGTTCCAATATGTCATGCCCGTTTCCAGGTGTGTTGTTATTGATCATATTAAAGCGTTGTTAAAGGTGCGTATGGCACTTGTTATTGTAACTTTCGCAAGGCTTCTATAATTTCGTCTGGGTCGGGTACAATGCCTCCCAAGCGTCCATAATGTTCAACGGGCGTTCTGCCTTCAACTGCGCATCGCACGTCAAATATCATTTGTCCTGCATTGATTTCAACGACCAAAATACCTTTGACCTTCTTGCTGAGTTCGCTGATTTGCTTTTCAGGGAAAGGCCATAGGGTTATAGGGCGGAACAATCCCACTTTAAGCCCTTGCTTGCGGGCACTTTCCATTGCCTTTTGTGAGATGCGTGCAGCCGAACCGAAAGCTACAATAGCATAGTCCGCGTCTTCAATGTTTTGACATTCGTATCGAATCTCCTTGTCTCTTATTTCTTGATATTTGTGCTGCAAATGCAAGTTCTTAGCTTCCATTTTTGACGGCTCAAGTTCAAGAGATGTGATAACTTGGGGACCACGTGTTTTCAGTCCATGTCCGTTAGCGGCCCAAGGACACTCTTTAGCAATCTCTTCCTCAGTACGGCGAGGCTTGAACGGGGGAAGCACAACTTTCTCCATCATCTGGCCGATAACGCCATCAGAAAGTATCATTGCAGGGTTGCGGTACCGGAATGCGAGTTCAAAAGCCAAGTCAACAAAGTCTGCCATTTCCTGTACAGATGCGGGTGCCAATACAATTACGTTGTAATCGCCATTGCCACCGCCTCTTGTTGCTTGGTTGTAGTCGCTTTGTGATGGTTGAATGGTGCCAAGACCAGGGCCACCGCGCTGCACATTAACAATCAGTCCTGGTACTTCGGCGCCAGCCATATAGCTGATACCCTCTTGCATCAGTGCTACGCCAGGTGATGATGAAGATGTCATGACGCGTTTGCCGCTTCCGCCACCGCCATATAGCATGTTGATTGATGCTACTTCGCTTTCAGCCTGCAACACCACCATGCCGGTAGTTTCCCAAGGCTTTAACTCTGCCAAAGTTTCAAGCACCTCACTTTGAGGTGTAATAGGGTATCCAAAATATCCATCACACCCACAGCGTATGGCTGCGCGTGCTATGGCTTCATTCCCCTTAAGTAGGAGTACTTCGTTTTCTTCTTTCATAGAAGTATGTTTCAAGGGCATACTGCACACATATATGGTTTTGTGTGAGTCTTTTCTTATACCTGATTCTACTCTTTTGTTCGATAAACACTAATGCAACCGTCGGGGCATACAATGGCGCACGAAGCGCAGCCAATGCAAGTGTCTGCTATTTCCTCGCAATAGGCATAGCCTTTATGGTTGACTTCTTTTTTTGACAATTCGAGCGTATGGGTGGGACATGCCACAATGCATAGTCCGCATCCCTTGCATCGTTTGGTGTCGATGACAAGAGCTCCTTTCATTTTGCTCATATTTATATGTATCAAATTCCTGCCCGACTTCAGGGGCAAGAGTGTATGTGTTATTGGTTGTACATGTCCTTGTTGTAGAAATCCATGATTTCTGTCAGCATCAATCTGCATTGGCGTGCGGGGCCTTCCGGTTCAATTTCTTCAGATTTTAGAAAACACGAAATGGCATTGCCCCAGTCAGACTGCTTCATGAATACTTTACCTTGCAAGTAGTAGAGTTCTGCCGAATGCTCTGTTTTTTGTTGCTCTTGGCAGATAAGTCGCATGGCTTCATCAGTTTGGCCATGGTCTAATGCGTCATAAATGTCTTGAAAATGGTTCATTTCGGCTATATTCATAGGCATGTCTTAAAGCAAAGTTACTGCTTATTATTGGATAACAATATATCTCAGGTGCTTTTTTAGAGAAACTTAACTCGCTGTTTGTCGTCAGTCAGCGCCTTTCAGTAAGTACACCTCCAGTCTGCAGATATGTGCTATTTGGTGGTATTAAGCGTGTCAGTAATGCCTTGCTCCCTATGACAGATATGTACTTCTATGCCGAATTTTTGGTGTATATGCTCGGCCAGGTGTTGGGCAGAGTATACACTGCGGTGTCGCCCACCTGTACAGCCGAATGAGAACATTAAATTTGTAAATCCACGTTCCATGTAGCGTGTCACGTGTGCATCAGCCAACTTGTATACAGAATCAAGGAATGTGAGAATCTCGCCGTCGTCCTCCAAGAATTTGATTACGGGAGCATCAAGGCCGGTGAGTGGTTTGTATTGTTCGTAGCGTCCGGGGTTGTGTGTGCTTCGGCAGTCAAATACATATCCGCCTCCGTTGCCAGAGGTGTCTTCGGGAATGCCTTTCTTGTAGCTGAAACTGAATACGCGTACAACTAATGGCCCTTGCCCGTCATACTTTGACTTTGTGGCCTGACCAAGCTCTTCGGGCTTTTGGTTAAACTGTGGCAGCTCTACCATGCGGTGCAACGTGTCATTCAGGCAGGGGTAGGGCGTAGCGGCACCTTCAAGTAGCAAACGGCGCAAATTTTGTATTGCCAGAGGTATGCTGTCAAGGAAGTACTTTTTGCGTTCAAAGTATCCACGCAAGCCATAGGCTCCGAGCACTTGTAGTATGCGGAATAACACGAATTGTTGTAAACGCTGGCGGAACGCGTTGGAATTGAGTTGTGGCACAATTTGTTGCAATTCGGCTAAGTAAGCATCAATCAGTTGCTCACGCAATGTTTGCGGATAACGTGCAGACGCTTGCCACAGGAATGATGCGATGTCATATTGCAGGGGGCCTTGCATTCCGCCTTGGAAGTCTATAAAATATGGCGCACCATCGCACAGCATGACGTTGCGGGCTTGAAAGTCGCGATACAAAAAGTAATGATCATCTTGCTCATTACCGGCCAAGTCCTTTGCGAACTGTTGCATGTCGCGTTCCAACTCTATTTCGTTGAAAGGCAAGTCCGTTGTCTTCAAAAAACTGTATTTGAAGTAATTTAAGTCGAACATGGCGGCTTGATGGTCAAAGCGTATCGGAGGCAGACATTGCTCGTAGTCAATGCCCTTTCCGCCCTCAACCTGTACATGTGCAAGCATTCGCAAGGTCTTTTCAAGCAGTGCAACTTCTTCTTGGCCATAATTATATCCGTTTTTACGAGCATTCGCGAGTGCATCGTAAAGAGATTCGTGTCCAAGGTCTTGCTGTATGTAGCACGTTTCGTCATCGCTCACTGCGTAAATGTGCGGCATAGGCATTCCTGCTTCAGAAAAGTGCCGGGCAAGATATACAAAGCAGTGGTTTTCATGTGTTGAAGGGCCTATAACGCCGATTACGCTTTCGTTGTTATTTGCATATATGCGCACGTATTGTCTGTTGCTGCCTGCTTTAGGCAGGGTTTCCACCTTAAGAGGCGCTTGCCCTTTCCAGTGCTTGTATAGTGAGAGTAATTCTTTCATAATGCTGTTATTCCTTTCTGTTCCAAATGCTCATGACCTTTTTGCGGATGGCAATGATGTTAATAATAGAAACTAATACAAAAATGCCTCCACCAGTCAAAAGTGCGGGCAGCATGCTACCTCTTTTTATTGTTGGGAAAATAAGGCCGATAACGTGCATATAGTAGTCGCGAACGACTATTAACAATGCAAACGCCAATATGAGTGTTGCTGCATTCATGCCGAGAGTCAGTAATTGATAGGGGCGGCTCACACGATTGGGGCTATAGCCTATGAGAAGCAGGTTCTCAAGTTTCTGTGTATTTTTTTGTACAAGCAGATATATGCTGAGCATAAGAATGTAGAATGAAAGTATGCTGACCAATAAACCGACAAGCATCACCATGCTTACTACAACCTTCAAGAAGTAAGTAGTCTTGCCCGCGTCCAGTTTATTGTCTTCTACGTCATAGCCCTTTTGCTGCATGTATTGCGCTATGCGTGAGTCTGCAGGATTGTTAACTTCCAATATGATGCGTGATGGATCCTCCGTCTTACCAGGTTCGTAGGTGGCATTGCTCCAATCCATAAACGATTGGGGGACGAGTATTGTGTTCAGTCTGCTTGAGAAGCCCAGCACCTTACCTTTGAATTGGGCGTGTTGACCGTTGGCATTGATAAAGATGCGCATATCAATCATACCGACAAGTCCGTCGCTTACTTTTGGCAGATTGCGACTTTGTGCAAAACCAAAGTTGTATAATGCAATATACGTACGAGGCAAAATGACAGGTACTTCTTCATCGCCGGGCTTATATTGCCAGTCGGCTGCTGAGGCATCAACAAAACTGTCGGGTACGGCTTCAAAGAACATTTCCGTGTTCAGAGGCTCTGCACCATTAACTGCCATTGCTGCAGACACCTTATATTGTGAGGACGTAAAAGCACCTGCTTTTTTACAGAAGGGCTGTTTGCGCACATCGTCAATGTCGAATGTTGAGAAAGCGTTACTGCGGCCTGACAGTGTGCCAACGGTCGTGATGTGTTTGGAAACAACCAAAAAGTTGTTGTTGATAAAATTGTCTTCTTCGGTAAATACCGGTATGATGTCCTTATAAAACTGAATGCCCAGCATGACTACCCACATGCCAAAAAGGTTGGCAAAGAAAAAACCTGCAAGTTGTGACAGGCTGATGTGCTGTCTGAGCAATTTCCAAATCAACTTGTTCATAGCAAAGCGTCTGTTTGCGAATTATAGTTTGAATGTTTGATCATAGTCAAGTTCCATGTGCTTGCCTATGCTCGTTACGATAACTCCGGCTCCCTGCCGTTTGGCTTCAGACATCATGATATCAGCCATAATGGCAGAATTTGTGTCGTCAAGGTGGCTGATAGGTTCGTCGGCCAGCAAAAAGTCGAAGGGTTGTACCAAAGCGCGTATCATAGCCACGCGTTGCTGTTGTCCAAAACTCATACGTCCAACTTTGGCATCAAGTTTGTCGGCGATGCCCAAACGCTCAAACCAACTCTCAATCTCTGCTTGGGTCTTGAAATTTGTGAGTTTGTTCTTGATCTCGACATTTTCAAGAGCTGTCAGTTCTGGGAATAAACGCAGTTCTTGAAACAAGTGACTGATGTTACGTTGCCGTATATCCACCCAATTGCTTACAGTGAGTGTTTTGACGTCAGTATCGTCAAAACGTACAAGGCCGGTATAGTCATGCCGGTATCCTAATATGTAGCTGCACAGAGTTGATTTGCCTGTGCCCGACATGGCTTCGACCAAATAGAGCTTACCTTTTTCAAACTTCACATTTTGCTTCCATATCTCGCTCTTAAGGTCTGAACGTTGAGCAAAGACATGAGGCAGAACATTTGATAATGTAATTGATTGCATGATAGTATGCTGGTTTTATTCGATGCTGATTGTTGCTTTACGGCCGCTCATAGCTTGATAGGTGATATGTTGTGCGCCTAACATAAATTTGCGGATTAGGTCGTGTAACCCGCCTTGCTCAAAACAGGGCTGCTTGAGCAGACCATTCACATCAAGACTGATGTAAACTAAAGTGCCATTTGCCGAGTTGCTTTTGTCAAATCCAAAAGGTTTCTTAGCTTCACCAATCATTTGGGGCGATGCAAAATATAGTGCATTGTTGCAGTCTTGCAGACCAAAGTTAAGTTGCTGTTTGTCGCTGCTCAGATAGAAAGCATGATCTGACAACTGCTTCAATAGTACATTCTTTTGTTTGTGTGCACTTTGCAGCCAATAGTTCGCATCGTCAAAGAGGTGGGAAGTGTGCGTTTCGGCTTTCATGCAAAATGATGGTGTCCAATCCTTGCCAAAGGCATCAATTGCAATGCTGAACAATCCGTCTGTGCTACCTATCATCTGATCAGCGTCAAATGTTTGATTGAGGCCCATGAGTAGCCCGCGCAGCGTGGCGTCCGTTTTGAGCAGTTGTAGTAATGGCTTGCCTTGTGCACGCGTGGCCATGAACAATAAGTGCCCGGCTGTAGTTGCGGTTGGTGGGGTGGTTATACAGCCTTTTGATTGTTCAAAGGCGTTGATTGCATTGATAATATCGTCGTTGTCGCTGGTAATTTCGCAGTTAATGTCAGACATTGTTAACTGTCCCTGCTTACTGCGTTTAACATTTGCTGCGGCAAACACGTGTATTGCGGCAGGGTCGCAGTCGGGGGGCACACCAAGGCGGAACAGCATGTTATATGGTGCAGGCACCGCGTCGAGTTGAGTGTATATTTGTATGCTGCCATCAATAGCCTTGAGTTTGTTAAAAGCATCGGTGCTTGTAAAGTTATCGCCCGAGTTAATCATGGCCGTAATCGTCTGGCGCAATAAGTCACGTTCTTTCGCAACGCCGGGGCCAATACATAACATGTTGCTGTTATCCCAACTCACGAGCCATCCGCTGTTTATCCAAGCCCAGTTTCTGCCATCAGATTTGTCAATATTGCCGGTGTTAAGCTTTGCCTTTTGTGCAAGCGCACGGGCAAACTCATCTTCATCGTCAATCTTTGCTGTGATGCAGAAGTATTCGTTAGGTGTGATGAAAGCGTATACAGGCTTGCTCATATCTATACCCGATGTGGTGCCGGCCATCATTTCGCCCAAGCATGCCGGAAGCGTTTGGCCGCCCGCCTGGTCTTTTATTTTTGCGGGGTTGATGCGTATAACAGCTTTACTCTGTGCTGGTATGAAATCCTCATATCCTTTGGGCCAAAGCCACCATGTGAGCAAGGCTGCAATGGCTGCAACCACTATTGTAGTTGCAATGATATATTTCTTCGATTTAGCCTTTTGCATAACATTCTATAGAGTTAGGCCTTTGTGCGTTTTGCCAAATACATGAGATGCACGGCAACAAGTGCTGCAGTCTCAGTTCTTAATCTGCTTTCGCCAAGGCTAATTGGTTGAAAACCATTGCGAATAGCCTTGTCAACTTCACTAATGCTGAAATCGCCTTCTGGGCCGATGAGAACCAAGGATTCCCCGTCAGAATTAAGAAGATCGCCTAAGAAATTACGTCCTGAAAGGTGAATGCCGTCCTGGTTGTCGCCTGTCTCCTCGGGGGCGTAGCAATGTGCTATGAACTTCTGTCCGTCAAAAGGTTTGTTTATGAAATCCTCAAATGATGTAAGGGGTTCTATCTCTGGTTTGAAAGCTTTGTGACTTTGTTTCATGGCCGAAACAACTATTTTTTCCAGTCGTTCGGTTTTTACCACGCGTCGTTCAGAATTGGCACAGTTGAGAAGTGATATTTTATCAACTCCTATTTCGGTGGCTTTTTCAGCAAGCCACTCCATGCGGTCCATATTTTTAGTCGGTGCAACAGCCAAGTTAATGCTGCCTTGCCATAGTTTGTGGTCGTCCCATTCGTGGTCAATGGCAAAAGTGCAGTGTTTTGCCGAGGCCACTGTAATATGTGCGTCGTAGAAATGGCCAATGCCATCAGTCAGGGTCAGTGCGTCCCCCTCTCTCATTCTGAGCACGCGTACAGCATGTCCTGCTTCGTCGGCTGGAAGTTCGTTAGAGCCTTCAGCTATTTGTGGCGCATAGAAAATGTGTGTCTCTTTCATGATTTGTCTTGTTTGGCTTCTACTCGTTGTTATTTGCCATATCCCGCTTGTTAAGCTCGTCACGTAACACGCTGGCCAGTTCAAAGTTATCATCTTCGACTGCCGATTTGAGCGCTTCCTTAAGCAAGTTGTTGCTCATGGCAGCAAGGGGCAAGGCCATGCTTTGCTTGTCTGGATTGTTCATTCTTGATTGTCGCTCAAAAGTGTCGCGTTGCACCCACAGTGCAGAGTGTGTTTCTATTGCTGACACAACGGCTTCGGCCACGGGCACGGTGATAGACACCACTTCATTAACAAGCTCAAAGTCAAGCAAGGCTTGTGTCTCACCATTGGCTGGCTGCATCAGTCGTACACCTATCATGGTCATGCCCACGCGTCCAGCCAATTTATTCATCAGCTTTGAGCAAGTAAAGTCTTTATGCTTTAATGCATTTGCAATCATATCGTACCCATTGTGCGGAATGAGGATTGGAAGGAAACGTTTGCCCTCCTTTTCACGCAGCACCAAAATGAAAGCATCTTGCAGTTCTCGACCACGTGTCATGCCTTCAATCATTAGTTCAATATAATTATCGTACATACGCTGGTTGTCAGTTAGTTACGTTGTTTGCATAAATTGTATGACAGCTTGTCTGCATACTCCTTATGACAATACAAAGTCTATGCAGGTGTTGGCATATTCCACTCTGCAATTTGCTATGTATTGCTGTTATTGGTAAGCAAAGTTACTGCAAACCCAACTTTCAACAAAGCAAAACGTGTTATTTCTTGGACATTTGCGCCTTAGGTTGTTTATGGAGTCACTCTGTGAAATTATTGTGTATTTCGTCAGAGCATAGAATATTTGCGGCAGAATGCAAATGATTGAATATTTGCCATCAAACTTTCGGATAAGCGCAATGCTATTTGTACATTTGCAGAATGAAACAAATCTTTTTGCTTTTAGTCATAGCTGTCGGCTTAATGACGTCATGCCTGGGTAAATTAGAGGAAAATGCTAAGGTGACGGACATTGTGAGTGTTGGGCAGCGTTTGCCTGATTTTACGGTGACTACAAGTGACAGCTCTTTGGTGAGTAGTGGTAATTTGCGTGGGCATGCGTCCGTAATAGTGTTTTTCAGCACCCAATGCAAAGATTGCCAGCGGGCTTTGCCTGCGTTACAGAACGTTTATAATAAGTATAAAGCGCGTGTCACTTTTGTGTGTATAAGCAGGGCGCAATCTGGCAATGATGTTGCCGCATATTGGCAGGCGCAAGGTTTGGACATGCCATATTCGGCACAGACGGATCGCAGTGTCTATGCGTTGTTTGCCACAGCAGGCATACCGCGTGTCTATGTGTCAGATAATAATGGGATTGTTCGTGCCATCTATGTTGAAAAGGTCAATAGCGATACATTGTGTAGAACGATAGATGGTTTGATAGCAGATGATAGTATATAATTATTGCTGTCCAGTAAAACGCCGAAACGCAGCTTTTTCCGTCTTAAACCCTTTATAAATAGGACTTCTTGCTCTTTATTTCAAAAAGTAAGCCCCTTGAGTTAGCTGCACATGGCTGCAGAAGCTATTATTGACATAAAAGCATACATGAAATACGTTAGCAATCACGTTGTCCATGACAGACTTTAATGCTTTTACCCTGTAAGGTTGGGTGTTCAAAATTGGCATCAAAAATGAGATCGTTTTAGGGAATTCTATTCGTTGTTATGGTTGTTCGG
>OLQN01001097.1_pt1 | contig 21236 bp, 17 predicted proteins | sample 1673181 | NCBI WGS metagenome assembly OLQN01 (sample SAMEA3136763, study PRJEB25190) | human gut metagenome | biome: human gut; feature: human-associated habitat; material: faeces | place: Austria | collected 2013
AATGGCCCTGGGATCCAGGCTTAAAGGGTATGATTCCTACACATATGTAATCATGGGGGATGGGGAAATACAGGAAGGATGCGTATGGGAGGCAGCCTTGTCAGCGTCCAAATTCAAGGCAGACCATCTGATAGGTATTCTGGACAACAACGGGGTACAGTTGGACGGCACCCTGGAGGACATCATGCCCATGGGCGATATAAGGGCCAAATGGGAAGCGTTCGGATGGAATGTGATTCCCTGCGATGGCCATGATGTGGAGGATATATGCAGGGCCGTGGAGGAGGCCAAGATGACGGCGGACAAACCTTCCCTGATACTGGCAAAGACAGTGAAGGGAAAGGGCGTCTCTTTCATGGAGGGCAGGAATATCTGGCATGGAAAGGCTATTGGAGACCAGGACTACGCACAGGCAAAAGCTGAGCTGGGAGGTGAAAGGTAATGGGAGAAATGACAGCAGTCCGCGATGCCTACGGAGCAGCGCTGAAGGAATTAGGAGAACAGGATTTAAGGATCGTGGGACTGGAGGCTGATGTGGCTTCCTCCACGAAAAGCGGTATATTTGGGAATGCGTTTCCTGAGCGGTATTTTAATGTGGGAATCAGTTCATTGAGCAACAATTGTCGAAAATCTGTTCTAAAATCTGCACATCATTGCCTTTGGCCGTTTTCATAACATCGTTCATCGATAAATAAGGGAATGTGAATTCGACTGCTGACATCTCATGGCATTCAATAATCTCGCCATTGTGGATTGCCTCCGCCGCTGCTTCTCTATATGCCACTATTAATCCGGATGTGCCGAGTTTGATCCCGCCAAAATAACGTACAACAACAATAACCACATTTGTCAGTTCAAAGGAGTTTATTTGTCCAAGAATTGGCTTGCCTGCGGTGCCCGACGGCTCCCCATTGTCGTTTGACAGAAATTCAGAGCGATTTGTGCCAATCATATATGCCCAGCACACATGGCGGGCGTCGAAATATTTTTTCTGATAGGATTTGATTATGTCTTTGGCTTCCTCGGCTGTGTTTACAGGGTGGGCAAACGAAAGGAATTTGCTCATTTTCTCTTTATATATGCCCTCGGAAGGCTCTTTTAGTGTCTTGAAAAAATCGCTCATACCGCAAAATTACAACGAAAGCGCAAATATAGCAAATAGCAGAGCCGCAATCAGACGTTTGTCCATTTGCGGCTCTGATGAAAGACGAAAAATTTAGTATTTTTCGTCTTTAGATGTGTCCTCGATTTCGTGTCGTGTTATTTTCACTTTGTCAAGCGCCCTCCAAACATAAACGATATAGGCGATTACGAATGGAATGAGAAGAGATACGATACTCATGGCTTTTAACGTGAATTCGCTCGATGAACTGTTGTGGATTGTCAATGAATTGTTGACGTCTATAAGTGACGGGTAGTATGCAGTTCCGCTATTTCCCACAGTCCAAAACAACGCCAAAACGACCAATGCCGTTCCTATGCCGGAGAACCAAATGCCTTTGTTGAAATCAGACGTTAGCAAGGTCTTTAAGATGCCAAATAAAACGGACACAACGCCAATGACAAGCGTTGCCAAAATCCACCACATTCCGATAAGGTTGGTTGCGTATTTATAATCTTCCCAAACCATGGTCCCATCATCGTGAAGTTTCACGCCTGGAGATGTCAGAAGTATTGAAATAAAGATTAAAAACAACGGGACGAAAATAACGCTGTTTATGAGCAGCTCTTTCTTTTGTTTGCGGCGCATATCGTTGTCGTTTATGTTGTTGATGAAATAAAGGGAAGCAAGTACTCTTGACAAAAATAGAACGGTGAAACCTAGAGAAAGGTTTTTCAGACTGAGAATGGCTTCGAGTCCATGTAGCCCGCTCCATTGTGAGATTGCGGCTGCTTGTGGGCCGAGAATGTTGTTTTTGGCGATGGTGAATTCTCCACCGAAAAACATCATGGCTACCGCCACTCCGAGCAGAACGGGTGCGACTATTCCGTTTATAGTAAGCATAATGTCGTAAACATTCGTTCCGTATACGTTGCCGTCCTTACTGCGATACTTGTAAGAAACCGCCTGTACGACAAATGTGAACAGAATAAGCATCCACAACCAATATGCACCTCCGAAACTTGTGGAGTAGAACAATGGAAAAGAGGCAAAGAATGCTCCTCCGAACACAACAAGAGAGGTAAAAGTCAATTCCCATTTACGTCCGAGGGAATTCACCATCAGAGAGCGTTGGCTGCGGTCTTTTGTTGTTGCAAGCATTGATTGTCCGCCTTGCACAAACAGCATAAAGACCAGAACCGCTCCGAGAATGGATATTAAAATCCACCAATAGTGCTGAAGAAAAGAATATGTAATCATTGTTTTTTTTATTTAGTGGAATTTAAATTTTCAAGAGATTTCTTGCGGATTTGTTTTACCATAATGCTGATGTCGGCAATCAGCAGAGCCGTGAACAGTACAGCGAAGATGCAGAATGTTGTCTGTACATATCCTGCGCTTATGTCAGATATCGCCATGCTGTTTGACATAAGGTCCTGGATAATCCAGGGTTGTCTGCCCACTTCTGCAACAACCCATCCGCTTACGCTGCAAATATATGTCAGAGGGATGGATATGATTGCAAGACGGTAGAACCATTTGCTCCATTTTGACTTCTCCAATTCAGGCCGCTTGTAGGCCAAAAACAAAGTTGTTAAAAGAAAAACAAGTAGGAAGCTTCCGATGCCAACCATCACTCTAAAAGAATAGAACGTCAACGGGATGTTGGGAATGGCATCCGATGGAGATTGCAAAGACGCATATCCAAGAAAGTTGAAGTGCTTTTTTATGTCAATTCTTAATTGAGACATTGCCAAGGTGTCTCCTTGACGTTTTGCCTCGCCAAATTGCCGCAATGCCGATTGCGCTTTTCTGCCACGCTCCATTCTCTCTGAATAACTGATTGTGTTTACCGGTTTGCCGTCAGTGGAGAAAGAGCGGCCTGCGATAATGTCATTTATTCCAGGGACAAACGAATCCTTGTCGTGATTTGCAAGAATAGACAAACCTTTAGGCAGGGAGATCTCGAAGATGTAGGGGTCGAGATTGTCACCAACCTTTTTTTCTGGATTCAAAACACCTATGGCAACAAGATCTTGTCCGGAATTTCCATCATAAAGGCCTTCCATTGCAGCTAATTTCATTGGCTGGTGTTCAGCCACAGTGACAGCCGAGCCGTCGCCTGTAGCCATTGTCAATACAATGCCTATTGTGCCAATCCATGCGCCAACTTTTATGCTGCGTAGACAATGCTCGATGTTGCGTCTTTTTAGAAGCATCCAGCAGCTGACACCCACAACAAAGATTCCGCCAAGAGTCCATCCGCTCATTACGGTGTGGAAGAATTTATAGACAGCCATAGGCGATGTCACGATGGCAGAGAATGAAACCATCTCGTTGCGCATAGTTTCCGGGTTGAATTCCATTCCTACAGGGCACTGCATCCATGCGTTTGCCGCAAGAATCCACAGGGCGGAGATGCATGCGCCAATGGCGGTGAGCCAGGTTGCCGTCAAGTGAAATTTAGGGCTTACCTTACCCCAGCCAAAAAACATGACAGCGATGAATGTAGACTCCATAAAGAAAGCAAGAATCCCCTCAATGGCCAGAGGCGCGCCAAAAATGTCGCCGACAAACCAGCTGTAATTAGACCAGTTTGTGCCGAATTCAAATTCGAGAATGATGCCGGTTGCAACACCTATGGCAAAATTAATTCCGAACAGCAGCATCCAGAATTTCGTGGTGGCAAGCCATCGCTCACTCTTTGTGTGTAAATAAATAGATTCCATAATGGCCACGATAATGCCCAGACCAAGGGTCAAAGGCACAAAAAGCCAATGGTAGATGGCCGTAAGAGCGAATTGTGCTCTTGACCAATCGACTACGTTGATTAAGTTTTCCATATAATACTTTTAAGTTAGTTGCGGTTTGATAATTCCGACCGGACGTAATTGGCTTTGTCTTCATCTGTTTTACATTTGCCTCCGAGGAAGTCCGGAAATAAAAATATTTTTAGAATAGCAAACATGATGATTAGCTTCAGAAGGATAATCAGCCACAGAGTCCTTCCAACGGTCATTTGCCTGAATCCATTTGCATAGAAATTAAAAATCTTAGCAGGACAGGTTTTTATATGTTTAAATAAAGTTGGCATAAGAACAAAATTGAATCGATTGCAAATATATATGATTTTTCTGAAAAACCAAAAATAAAATTTGAAATTTGTAGGTGGGTGCATTGAATGGCGTGTAATGAGTAGCTTTTCTTGTTATTTTTTTTTGGTGGTGGCGAAAAAAAAGTCTAAATTTGAGCAATGAAAAATAATAGCCATTCGTTAGGGTGGGTTAACTAAACTCGAAATTGTATGGAATCGTGTGAAAAGTCTGTTTCTGAAGGAATCCAGAAAGAAGACGTGACCTTGGAACCGATAGGTCAGCCTATCGTTGAGAAAAATGATGATGTTGCGGAAAATGCAGCAGAACGTCAGGTGTCTAAGTATGCAAAAATGACAAAAGAAGAATTGGTCGTTTCGCTGTCAGGCTTGCTGGATCAGCAAGACGTGGATATAAAAGACGATGTGACAGCTATAAAACATCATTTCTATAATATAAGAAAAGCGGAACTTGAGGAAGAAAAGAAGAGTTTCGTTGAAAGAGGCAACGAATTGGCTGCCTTTGCACCAATGCCAGATGCACAAGAAGAGCAATTGAAGGTGTTGTTGCAGAAGTATAAAGATATTCGAGCAGCACAGCAGGAGGCTTTGGAAGCACAGCTGCAAGAAAATTTGTCGAAGAAACAAGCGATAATTGCTGAATTAGAGTCGATTGTTGCCGATCCGGACAATATCAACAAGCAGTATCAGAAATTTCAGCAGCTTCAGTCGGATTTTAAAGAGGTAGGCAATGTCCCTCCAACCGACGACAAACAGTTGTGGAAAGCATATCAACTTGTTACTGAAAACTTCTATGATTTGTGGAAGATGAACAAGGAGCTCCGTGATTATGACTTTAAGAAGAATTTGGAGGCAAAAGAGGCGTTATGTGAGGAAGCAGAGGCTTTGGCTGCTGAGAAGGACGTCATATCCGCATTCAACAAACTCCAACGGCTTCATGAGAAATGGAGAGAAGTAGGACCGGTGGTAAAGGATTTGCGAGAGTCAATCTGGGGCAGGTTTAAGGATGCTTCTACGGTGGTCAACAAGCGCCATCAAGCCTTCTTTGAAGAAAAGAAGGCTAAAGAAAAAGAGAATGAAGAGGCGAAGGTTGCAATTTGTCAGGAAGCAGAATCTATTGAATTGCCAACATTGACGTCTTTCCAACAATGGGATGAGGCGACAAAGCAAATCATTGCGCTTCAGGAACGATGGAAGACGTTGGGATACGCCGCTAAGAAGGTGAATAATGAGCTGTTTGCGAGATTCAGAAAATCATGTGATGAATTTTTTGCGCAAAAAGCCGTATTTTTCAAGAACAGAAAAGATGAATTTGCAGTCAACCTTGCAAAGAAACATGAACTTTGTGAGAAGGCGGAGTCGTTGAAAGACAGCACAGACTGGAAAACGACAGCCGATGCTTTGATTGAATTGCAGAAGGAGTGGAAGAAAATAGGTCCGGTGCCTAAGAAATCTGGCGATGCCGTTTGGAAAAAGTTTATAGAAGCGTGTGATTATTTCTTTGAGAATAAAAATAAGAATGTGAGGAACGTTCATCAGGAAGAGCGTGCTAATTTGGAAAAGAAGCGAGTTCTTGTAGAAAAGCTCAAGAATATAGACGAGGCTATGCCAAAGGCTGACATCCGAAATCTTCTGAAGGATATGTCTGCCGAATTTAAAGGCATCGGGCATGTTCCTTTTAAAGAGCGCGATAAAATATACAACGAATATAAGACAGCATTGAATGCCGCTTATGACAAATTCGATTTGGATGGAAAGAAGATGCGGATGAACAATTTTGTGTCGAATGTTTCTGAAATTTCGAACGACAAAAACAAGCTGTTCAAAGAGCGCGAGCGGTTGGTGCGTCTGTATGAGCAGAAGAAAAATGAGGTTAAAACGTTTGAAAACAATCTCGGATTCTTCAATGTCACGTCTAAAACAGGTGGTGCCGTGCTCAAGGAAATGGAAAATCGTATAGCCCGGGCTAAGAAGGATTTGGAAACTCTTGAGGAGCAAATCGGGCTTATTGATGAAAAACTTTAATCTGTAAGATAAGTCTATACTCGTCTGATGTGGAGGGGTATAGACTTTTAAGTGATAAGCGTATGTGGAAAATAGGCACTAAGGGCAGATATGGTTTTTTGGTGAGTGTTGTCACTACGATGTTTGACTTTGTTCTGTTGAATGTCGGCTATTTATATGCCATACATAATATTGGTGACGTCGGTCAGTTTAGCGAAAAGGTGGTATGGATATTTGTGAATATCTCATATGCGCCTGCCATATTGTTGTTCCCTGACATTCACAACAAACGAATCCTGTATGCGGACAGGCTGATGATTATACTGTTCCAGGTATTTATCATACATTTCTTGTCGTTTTTATCGTTGGTTACAATTTCAGGGTGTGATAATATTCCTCCTGCAGTATATGTTAAGTTCTTTGCCGTTTGTTATGCCGCTCTTGCGCTTTGGTGGATAACATCAAGAAAGATTGTGAAATTCTTTAGGCGTAAAGGGTTGAATTATCGTCAGATAATCATTGTGGGATGGAATGGCACATCGCAACGCCTGTATCAAGAGATCCAATCCGATTTGGGATATGGATATCGTATTGTCGGAATATTCGACAACGCCAAGCATAAGGATGTGAAGATTACTGGAAAATTGGCGGATATTGCCTCGTTTATAAGTAACCATAGTGTGGATGAGATGTATTGTGCTCTTCCATCGGAAGAGGAAAATGTCGGTGATTTGATTAAAATAGCCGACAACAACGATGTCTCATTTTATTATGTGCCGATGATTAGTGGCTTTATGACTACAACATTCAATCTGACATCGTTTGGAAACATCCCGTTGCTCATATATAGAGTCAGTCCGTTGCAGCACTTGCACAATCGTTTGATAAAGCGGTTGTTTGACATCGTTGTTTCTTTAATTGCGATAGTAATTGTTTCTGCAACTATTTTGATACCAATCATTATTGCGATAAAGCTTTCATCCAAAGGCCCGATTCTGTTTAAGCAGAAAAGAACGGGTTATCGAGGACGGGAGTTTGTGTGCTTGAAATTCCGTACCATGAAGGTTAATGCAGACGCCGACACAAGACAGGCGACCAAGGACGACCCCAGGAAAACGAAAGTCGGTGATTTTCTTCGGAAGACAAGCTTGGACGAGTTGCCGCAATTTTTGAACGTTCTTTATGGAAATATGTCGGTGGTTGGTCCAAGACCACATATGGTGAAGCAGACCGATGAGTATCGAAAGTTGATAAATAGATATATGGTGCGACACACGATAAAGCCAGGTATAACAGGTTTGGCACAGGTGAGCGGTTTCAGAGGGCAAACTGAGAAACTGTGGCAGATGGAGAAGCGTGTGGAATACGATGTGAAGTATATTGAGAATTGGACTTTTTGGCTGGATATAAAAATAATGGTCAGGACAGTTCTCAATGCAGTACAGGGGGAAAAGAATGCATACTGATATTAATTTGCGACATTCTGCGCTCGAGTTGTTGAAGCGGTTCTATGGTTACGACAGTTATCGAGATGCCCAATATGAGGTTATCGAGCACGTGATGCAAAACCGCGACTGCCTCGTTCTGATGCCGACTGGCGGAGGGAAGTCGATCTGTTACCAGATGCCAGCCTTGCTTAAGGAAGGTTGTGCCATCGTGGTTTCTCCATTGCTTGCATTGATGAAAGATCAAGTGGATATGCTTAGAGGCAATGGTATCCCTGCCGCTGCCGTCAACAGCATGCAGACGGAGTCGACCAATCGGGATGTAATGGAAAAGGTGTTCTCAGGCAAGATAAAATTGTTGTATATCTCGCCTGAGAGATTGCTGTCGGAGGTGGAACGCTGGACGGAGCACATGAAAATCAGTTTAATCGCTGTCGACGAGGCTCATTGCATCTCACAGTGGGGACATGATTTCCGCCCGGAGTATACCAAGTTGGCTGTGCTGAAATCTAAATTCAAAGATGTTCCGTTTATGGCATTGACTGCCACTGCCGATAAATTAACCCGGGAGGATATTGTAAAACAATTGGGAATGACGGATGCAAAAATGTTTATATCGTCGTTCGACCGTCCCAATATATCAATGACTGTTGTGTCAAACTACAATGACCGACAGAAAGAAGATGCAATATTTGACTTCTTGGATGACCACAAAGATCAGAGTGGCATAATTTATTGCTTAAGCCGGGCGTCGACAGAGAAAGTGGCAGATGCTTTGAAACGGGAAGGTTACAATGCAGAATGTTATCATGCCGGATTGTCGAATGATATTAGACAGGCAGTACAGCAGCGTTTTCTCAACGATGAAACGGAAATAATATGCGCCACGATAGCATTTGGCATGGGGATTGACAAAAGCAATATCCGGTGGGTGATTCACTACAATATGCCTAAAAATCTTGAGTGCTATTATCAAGAGATAGGTAGGGCAGGAAGGGATGGATTGCCTGCGGATGCTTTGATGTTTTATTCTTATGGCGATGTGGCAATGCTCACGCATTTTGTGGAGGATTCTGGTCAGGTTGGAATCAACAAGGAGAAACTGCAGCGCATGCAAGAGTTTGCAGAAGCGAAAGTGTGCCGAAGGAGAATCCTGTTGAGCTATTTCAATGAGCGGTTTGACCATGACTGTCACAATTGCGACGTGTGCAAGAATCCACCTTTGCGAATTGACGGTACAGAATTGGTTCAAATGGCTCTTAGCGCAATAGCGCGGATGAATGAGTCTGAGGGGCAGGCTATGGTTATTGATGTGCTTAGGGGAATGCGCCGTGCATCGGTCGTGGAAAAGGGGTATGAGAAATTGAAAACCTTTGGTGTGGGAGCGAATCTGAGCAATGGCGTTTGGAGCAGATATTTGTTGCAGATGCTCCAATTAGGCTTGGTGGAAATCGCATACTCAGAGCATAATCATTTGAAAATATCCCAATATGGATGGGATGTGCTTAAAGGAAAATGCCGAGTTCAGATGTCGCAAGTGACATTTGAGCCGCGGCAGGCAAAGAGCCGTGCTGCTGTGCGGCAGCCCAAGAGGCAATTGGTGCCACAGACCGTGGAAGAGAGAATTATTTATGCACTGAAGTCATATCGAGCGAAAATCGCACAGGCGGAAAACGTGCCTCCGTATATAGTATTCACAGACAAGACATTGACGGAAATTGCACGTCAGAAACCGATAGATTTGAAAGGACTGCAGAGAATCTCAGGAATCGGAGAAGTGAAACTTGTCAATTATGGACGCCAATTGATTGGAACTGTCAGAAAAGAATTGGGCATGAACGCAATGATTACTGGCTTTTCTGATGACTTGACGTATTATTTGGTTGATAAAAAATATGATATAAAAACCATGGCGGCAATAAAGGGGGTAAAGCCAGCTACGATTGCCGGTCAAATTGCCAAGGGTATTCAGCTCAAAAAGATAGATTCGGATAAATATCAACGATTTATTGATCGTGAAGATTATAGCCGGATAGTCCGGTTGTTCCAAGATGGTAAGTTGCAGTTGGGAACGGAAAACTTGGAGGACCCAATAAAAGTTGTGATTGCCTTGGCTATTTATAGATTGCATTTTCCTAACTTAAAACAATAAATAAAATGATGAAAAGATTATTGCAGATCATTTTTGCAGTGATTGTTGTGACCCAAACGGCAACGGTCGCAACGGCAGAAGAAAAAAAAGCTCCGCTAAAATATGTGGATGCGTTGGATTTTAGAATGATAAACAAAGGCTTTGATGATACGGAAACGCCTTATACAAGATTGCCGAAATATTTGCAGGACAGTGTGCGTGCAGATCTTTGGAACCGACAGCAATGCAGCAGTGGACTTGGTATCCGGTTCTCGACAAACTCAACACGGGTAGGGGTCCGATATACATTGTTATGGGATACCCATATGTTCCATATGGCTGACACCGGTTTGAAGGGAACGGATTTGTATATCCTTACCGATGACGGACGTTGGGAATATGTCAATACCAACCGGCCGATTGCCAATGATAAAAAAGAATGTGAGAAAGTTTTTGTCGAGAATCTGGATGGCAAGGCACATGAATTCTTGATTTACCTGCCTTTGTATGATGGTGTGACAAAGATGGATATTGCAGTGGACAGTCTGGCAAAAATTGAGAGGCCAAAAGTGGACAGTCCAAGAAAATCAAAGAAAATAGTCATGTATGGAACAAGTATCCTTCAAGGAGGTTGTTCGACAAGAACCGGTATGGTTGCAACCAATATGATTCAACGTGATCTCAATTGCGAGGTTGTTAATTTGGGATTCAGCGGAGAAGGTAAAATGGACCAGTGCATTGCAAGAGCAATGGCGAGAATAAAAGATGCTGACGTGTATGTGCTTGATCCTGTGCCGAACTGCACGGAGATGATGTGCGACACATTGACTTATGATTTCGTCAAGACGCTTAGGGAGCTTCGTCCGAACGTGCCGATTGTTATGGTTGAAGGTCCGATGTATACATATGCCAAGTATGACAGCTTTTTCAAAAGTTATCTTCCCAAAAAGAATGCCGCATATCGTAAAAATTATGAAAAGCTTGTAGCTGACGGATACAAGAATATATATTATGTCACATGTGAAGGCCTGACAGGCGACGACAATGAGGGAACCGTTGACGGAATCCATTTTACAGATATAGGTTTCCGCAGATATGCAGACAAGTTGATCCCTGTGTTGAAGCCGTTGCTTGAAAAATAGGCTGAAAAGACGTACCTTTGCACACTCAAAGGATACATCGATGAAAATAGCGGGTTTCATTAAAAACTGGATATTGCCACTCTCGATGCTTTCGGGAGTGGCTTCTTATTTTGTTGCGGCCAATCTTCCGTTTATGGCTGCACATAAAGAGTCGGTTGTCAAGGCAGTCAACCTTGTTCAGCCAGTACTGATATTCTCAATGCTTTTCCTTTCGTTCTGCAAAGTGGATCCGCATTGCATGCGCCCGAGGAAATGGCATATATGGCTTTTGTTGATACAGATAGGAACGTTCTCATTATTGTCGGTGATTGCCTCGCTAATGTCGGCAACTGCAAATTATAGAGTGTTATTCGAGGCGGCAATGATATGCATGATATGCCCCACGGCGACAGCGTCGGCGGTCATTACAAAAAAACTTGGCGGAAGTGCGGAGGATGTGACGACATATACAATCTTGATTAATTTATTTACGGCGATTGTTGTGCCACTGTTTGTGCCCATGGTGCATCCGCAAGCGGGACAGTCATTTTTGATGTCTGTCGCACTCATTGTCGGAAAAGTGTTTCCGTTGTTGCTGCTTCCGTTTGTATGCGCATTGCTGGTTAGATACCTGTTGCCGTCGTTGCATCATTGGCTGTCAAATTATTTTAATCTGTCGTTTTATATTTGGGCGGTTGCGCTTGCACTTGCTATCTCGGTGACGACACGGACCATTATCCATGCGGAAATGCCAATCGTTTATCAAATAGGTGTGGCATTGATATCATTGGTATGCTGTGCATTGCAGTTCTATTTTGGAAAGAAAATCGGGCGGAAATACAATGATTCTATAACAGCCGGGCAGGCTTTGGGACAGAAGAATACGGTTTTTGCAATATGGATGGGATTCACATTTTTCACTCCGATAACATCTATTGCGGGAGGCTTTTACAGTGTGTGGCACAATCTTGTGAATTCATATCAGTTGTATGAAAAAAGAAAAAAAGATGGAAATTAAGAATTTCAGGGCGATACACGATAAAGAATATATATTGGAATTAATTGAAGAGGGCGAGCATGAGATGCAGGATTTTAAATTTTCCATTTCTGACTCCAGAAAAATAGCGAGAAGCATTTCGGCATTTGCCAATCATTCTGGTGGACGCTTGCTTGTGGGAGTGAAGGACAATGGCAATATTGCAGGTATTCGCTCCGAGGAGGAATTCTATATGATAGAGCAAGCAGCTGAAATGTACTGCAAGCCGGCTCAGACGGTGAGCCAACGTCTTTACTGCGCTGACGGCAAATATGTTTTGCTTGTGGAAATTCAGCCGGCAGACAACCGTCCGGTAATGGCGCAGGATGACAACCACACGTGGCAGTCTTATTATCGCATTGCTGATGAAAATATTGTGGCGCCAAAATTATTGACAAGGGTTTGGAAGGCAAAGAAAGAAGAGGGAGTCTTGTTCGCGTATTCAGAAACAGAATCAAGAGTGCTGAACTTCGTTTCGGAAAAAGTTTCAGTCACTCTTGAGAATATAATGTTGTCGTGCCATTTGTCAAAGAAGATGGCAGAGAATATCGTGATATTCCTTTGCTCAATGGGACTTCTGGAATTCAAATATGATGCCGGCATGTGGCTGTTGACCACAAACGCTACAGTTGAACAGTCTTAGTCGGGATAATTAAGATTGTCATCGGTTGCCACATATAGTGTCTCGTCAAGATATTTCTTTGCTTCCCATTTTGCCATTGGGAGATTGTTGAGCAGGTAGTTACCGCAGTCGCGAGGTGTGGCTCCGGGAATGATGCCGTCGAAATCGCGGATAAATTCAAAAGTCTCAACCATCAATGGGAGAATGTCGGATGAAGCAAGGTCGCCTTTCACAATAAGGTAGTTGCCAGTGCAGCAGCCCATAGGTCCCCAATACACGATTTTGTCTTTCCACTGCTTGTGATTGCGAAGAAAAGTTGCGGCGAGATGCTCTATTGTGTGCAGAGCCGACTGGCTTACAGCTGGTTCCCGATTTGGCTCTTTCATACGTACGTCGAAAGTGGTGATTATATCACCATGTTCAGTTGAGTCCTTACGGGAGACGTATATACCCCGATTGAGAGTCAAGTGGTTTATTGTAAAACTTGCTATTTTTTCCATTACTAAACTTATATTGTATTCAACACTTCTGTAAGCACCTTGAATGTGTGCTCGGGAGCTGTTTCCCAAAAGTTGTCGTATTGCTTGGCATTGTCGTTGTCGCATCCTGGAGTGTCGCTGATTACGCGAACAACAAGAACCGGGACGTTTCTCATGTAGCACACTTGGGCAATTGAAGCAGATTCCATATCTACGGCTATTGCGTCAGGAAAATGGCTTTTGATTTCGGATATTTCCTCTGCCTTTGAAATGAATTTGTCGCCAGAGCAGATTAGTCCGTATTTCAACGCGCTTTTGGCGGATGTGTGCAGATGCTTGATTATTGCGTCGTCGGAATGGAAAAACAGTGGGCATCCTGCTGCTTCTCCATACTGTGTGCCAGGACCGCACCATATGTCATGGTACGCAATCTTCTCACACACAACTATGTCCATCTGCGCGACACTTTTGTCTGCTCCGCCAGCTACGCCGGTGTTTATTATCAATTCTGGACTGTAGTTGCCAATCATTGCATAGGTCCCGATTGCCGCATTGACTTTTCCAATGCCACATTGCATTGCAAAAATCTCATGTTTGCCGATGTTGCCGCAGTGAAACATATAGCCGTCGGTTGTTTCTGTGCGTTTGTTCTCAATTTGGTTAAGGAGCAGATTCAACTCCTTCCCCATTGCTACTATGATGCCAATTTTCATTATTCTTATTTTTTTGTTGCAAAGGTAGATAAAATCATTGTATTTTGCATACCTTTGCTCGTGCTTTAAACAAATGGCAGAACAATGAAGGTTATAATCGGTCAAGAAATAAAGAATGTGTGTCCCAATACGAGGATTGCACTGCTCCGGGCGGATGTCGTGAATTCGGAAACTGACGAGATGCTTTGGACGGAGATACGGCAGATGGAAGACAGAATACGCGACAGTTATGAAATGGCGTGGATAAATAAGCGTCCGGCAATTGCTGCCACGCGAAGCCTGTATAAACATTTCGGAAAGGATCCCAACCGTTACAGAGTGTCGAGCGAGGCTTTGTGCAGAAGAATTGTCAAGGGTATGGATGTCTATCGGATAAACACTCTCGTCGATTTGATAAATTTGGTTTCGATTGGCAGCGGCTATGCTATCGGAGGTTTTGATGCGGATAAAATAGTCGGCGACACCATTACGTGGGGTGTCGGAGAGGAAAATGAAAAATTCGAGGGAATAGGCAGGGGGCTGCTGAATGTGGCGGGATTGCCGTTGTATCGGGATGCTGTCGGTGGAATAGGGTCGCCCACAAGTGACGAGGAGCGGACAAAACTGACGTTGGATACCCGTAAGTTGCAAATGCAGATAAATGCATTCGGAGAGGAGATGCCGTTGGAGGAAACGGTGGCATGGACAGTGTCTCTGTTGGAAAAGTATGCCAGTGGCAATAATTTTGAGATTGAATATTTCCAGTAAGAATGAAAACGATAAAAATATACGGCTCTACAGTCGACGACAAAACGCTGCATTCTGTTGCCGATATTTTAAAAGATGGCGGAATCGTGATTTATCCGACAGACACGCTTTATGCGATAGGTTGCGATGCCTTGAACAATAATGCCATAAACAAAATATGCAAATTGAAGGGAATAAACCCGGATAAGCAATTTCTTTCAATTGTGTGCGACAGTATCTCTATGGCTGCCGAGTATGCAAAATTTGACAATGCAGGGTTTAAACTGCTCAAACGTAATGTCCCGGGGCCATTTACGTTTATTTTCCCGTCTTTGTCTTCGCTGCCGAAGGCATTTAAGGGAAGAAAAACTGTTGGCGTGAGAATACCCGCCAACGACATTGCTATGTCGTTGGCTCGAAGTCTCGGGAATCCTCTTATGTCAACGACAATAGCGTATGACGATGATGATTACGCAACCAATCCGGAGCTTATCGCAGAGGCTTATGGGGGAGCTGTCGATTGTATTGTCGATGGAGGCGACGGCGGCTTGATTCCGTCGACAATTGTTGACTGCACTGCCGACGAAATACAAATTGTAAGATATGGTAAAGGCGATCTTGAGGAATGAAAACTATTGACGAGCAATGGCGATTTTCACCTTCTTGTTCTTGATTTTCTCTTGTTGGATGCGCTTTAACACCATTGAGGCTTTTTCTGCCAGGATAGCAACGATGGAGTAGTGGTCGGAAATGTCAATTTGTCCGACTTCATTTGCCTCTAGACCTCCTTTGGCTGTTAAAAATCCGAGAATGTCGCCCTTGGATATTTTTTCTTTTTTTCCTGCGGAAAAGAAAAGGGTTTCCTCCGTTTTTGTGAACTTGTTGGATTCTGAGGTTGTAGGTTTAAATGTATCGCTGAAATTGATAAAACTTGGAACCTTTTCACCTGGCCCTACTATGACGTAAACGCTTCCAGACGCATCGACTCTGGCGGAACGCCCGTTTCTGTGGGTGAACACCTCTTCAGTGACAGGCATGTGGTAATGAATCACATTTTTTATATCACTGATGTCCAGACCACGTGCACCAAGGTCGGTCGTCACCAAAATCTTGAAAGTGCCGTTGTTGAGCATCGATACAGCCTTTTCACGGTCAATCTGCTCCAATCCGCCGTGGTACAATCCCACAGGCAATCCTTGTTCTTTCAGGTGGGAATATACTCGGTCAACGGAATCGCGATAGTTGACAAAAACAATGGTGCGTCCATTGTCGATGTCAGACAACAGAGAGTCCAGAGTTTTGAGCTTGTCCTTTTCTTCCGACTTCACATTGAATATTTCCAGTCTTTGCGGCAATGTTGATTCTTTGAGATAATCGAGTGTTTTCAGTCCCTCCGCCTTTATAAAAGGAGGAAGAGAGTCCATCTTTGTCGCAGATGTGAATATATGGCGCGCAGCGTTTGGCATTTTTCTGACGAGACGTTCCATTTCGTCTTGGAATCCCAACTCAAGCGCCTTGTCAAACTCATCGACGACAAGAATGCGGACATTATAGACATCGATGTTTTTACGCTTTATGTGGTCGAGCATCCTTCCGGGTGTGGCTACGATGATGTCTGGAACCACAGACAATGATTTTTTTTCATCTTCAAAATTATGTCCGCCATAGCAACATGTCACTTTGTAGTCAGATGCGATTTCACGGAAGATTTTGTATGTTTGAATCGCAAGCTCTCGTGACGGGGATATTGCAACAACTTGTACTTTGCCGTTTGGTTGACGCAAATTTTTGAGCACGGGAATGATAAACGCCAGGGTCTTTCCTGAGCCAGTAGGTGACAGCAACATTATGTTGTTGGTGCTAAAGTTTTCAGCCATAGCTTTTTGAATCTCGTTTATTGATTCGATTCCGAGTCGGCTTGAAATATTGTTTAGAATGATGCTTTCTTTCATTGATATAATTTTTTCGCAAAAGTACTTAGAATTAGATAAATTAAATGTAAATTTGTGGAAATTTTGGAAACAGAAAACACAATTTATGGGATTATTAGAAGCTATAGGAAATTTGCACATCATCAATGTGGTGCTTTGCGCATTGATTGGAGTGGTGTTTACTCTCTGGTATATACCGCGAATCTTAGTCGTGTCGTTCAAAAAGAAGTTGTTCGACTTTGCCGATGAAAGAAAGGTCCATACAGGAGTAGTTCCTCGTTTGGGCGGAGTGGCATTTGTGCCGTCGATATTGGTATCCGTGAGCCTTATGGCAGGAATCTCATCGTTGGTTTTGCCGGGAGATGCCAATGTTTTTGTTGTTCCCACTCTTCAGATGGCTTTTGGCTTATGCAGTCTGATTCTGTTGTATTTTGAAGGAATTATGGATGATTTGGTGGGATTGAGATATCGTGTCAAATTTGTAATCCAAATATTGTGTGCGTTGCTTATTGTAGCGTCTGGAATATGGCTTAATGATTTCCATGGCTTGTTCGGACTCGCAGGGCTTAGTCCTTGGTTTGGAGTGCCTTTCTCGGTGCTGCTCGTAGTGTTTATAATCAATGCAATCAATCTAATAGACGGAATCGACGGCTTGGCGTCGGGATTGAGCATCGTGTCTGCATTCTTCTTTGGAATAATGTTCTGCTATGAGGGTTATTGGGGCTTCGCAATGCTTGCATTCTCATTGATGGGCACGCTTGTCCCGTTCTTTTACTACAATGTTTTTGGAGATGCTCAAAAACGGCGTAAGATATTTATGGGCGACACGGGGTCTCAGTGTGTGGGGTTGATACTTAGTGTTTTGGCAATCCGACTTTCGATGACGTTGCCCGATGAACAGCCTAAAATTAGCGGCATCATTATCGTGGCGTTCTCGATGTTGCTCGTGCCGGCATTCGATGTTGTCCGGGTGATGATCCATCGTTTCCGCAGACATAAAAATGTGTTTGAGGCAGACAATAGCCATATACATCACAAGCTGCTCATGCTTGGGATGACTCACAAGGTTGCGATGATAACAATTCTTGTAATCTCAATGTTCTTTGTCATGATGAACCTTGTTCTGCTTAAAGTCATCGACATCAATGTCATTCTTCTGCTGGATATCTTTATTTGGACAGCGTTCAACATCTTGCTTACAAAGGCGATAAATAAAAAAAGATCGGAGGAAAATAGGTTCTGATAAAATCAGATGCAAGTCAATGCGCACAGGCGGACGGCAAAACTTTTGTCGCCCGCCTGTGCGCATTGCATTAGACGATGAAAAAATGGGAAACATATCTAAAATATGAATAAATGCTTTGATAAAAGAAGATTATTGTGTAATTTCGCAGCGTAAAAAGCGAAGAATGGACATTCTCCGAATTACTTTGGTATAAGGTATTATGTTTTAGGCCAATAACCAATAGAGTATAATTATCAATTAACTGATTAACAAATATGAGTAAAGAAAAGAAATTCTTGACCTGTGATGGTAATCAGGCTGCCGCACATATTAGCTATATGTTCTCGGAGGTGGCTGCGATTTATCCTATCACGCCATCGTCTACAATGGCTGAATATGTTGACGAGTGGGCTGCTGCCGGCCGTAAGAACATTTTTGGAGAGACTGTTTTGGTCGAAGAGATGCAATCTGAAGGCGGCGCTGCGGGTGCAGTTCATGGCTCGTTGCAAGCAGGTGCACTTACCACTACTTACACAGCATCACAGGGCTTGCTCCTTATGATACCGAATATGTACAAGATAGCCGGGGAGAACCTTCCATGCGTGTTCCATGTGTCGGCTCGTACATTGGCTTCTCATGCATTGTGTATTTTTGGCGACCATCAAGATGTTATGTCTGCGCGTCAGACTGGTTTCGCAATGCTTTGCGAAGGCTCAGTCCAAGAGGTTATGGACTTGGCGGGCGTGGCGCATTTGTCTGCGCTTAAAGCGCGTGTTCCGTTCATGAATTTCTTTGACGGCTTCCGCACTTCTCATGAAATTCAAAAAATTGAGATGCTCGAGGAAAAAGACCTTGAGCCGCTTATTGACCAAGAGGCGTTGGCTGAGTTCCGTGCCCGTGCGTTGAACCCAGAGAAGCCAGTGGCTCGCGGTATGGCTGAAAACCCAGACCATTTCTTCCAGCATAGAGAGGCAAGCAATAGCTATTACGATGCCGTTACAGCAATTGTTGAAGAGTATATGAACAAAATCTCCGAGATTACCGGACGCAAATATGGTTTGTTCAATTATTATGGTGCGGAAGATGCAGAACGCGTAATCATCGCAATGGGCTCTGTTTCACAGGCCGCTCAGGAAGCAATTGACTATTTGATGGAAAAGGGCGAAAAGGTTGGTATCGTTTCAGTGCACTTGTATCGTCCGTTCTCTGCAAAGCATTTCTTGGCTGCTGTTCCTAAGACTGCGAAGAGAATCGCTGTGCTTGACCGCACAAAAGAGCCTGGAGCAAACGGCGAGCCTTTATATCTTGATGTTAAGGATTGTTTCTATGGCAAGGAAAATGCTCCGTTGATTGTTGGCGGACGTTATGGACTTGGTTCCAAGGATACAACACCAGCTCAAATCCTCTCTGTGTTTGAAAACTTGTCACTTCCGGAACCAAAGAATCAATTCACAATTGGAATTGTTGATGATGTGACATTTACGTCTCTTCCTCCGAAGGAAGAAATCGCTCTTGGTGGAGAAGGCATATTTGAGGCAAAATTCTATGGACTTGGAGCCGATGGTACTGTAGGTGCCAACAAGAACTCGGTGAAGATTATCGGTGACAACACCAATAAATATTGCCAGGCATATTTTGCTTACGACTCTAAGAAGTCGGGAGGTTTCACTTGCTCCCACTTGCGTTTCGGCGACACACCAATCCGTTCGACATATTTGGTCAACACACCGAATTTCGTGGCATGCCACGTTCAGGCATATCTTCATATGTATGATGTGACAAGAGGTTTGCGTCCTAACGGAACATTCCTTCTTAACACTGTTTGGAGCGGAGAAGAGTTGGCAAAACACTTGCCAAATAAGGTGAAAAAATATTTTGCGAAAAACAACATAACAGTTTACTATATCAACGCAACGCAAATTGCACAGGAAATCGGTCTTGGCAATCGCACAAACACAATTCTCCAATCGGCATTCTTCCGTATCACAGAGGTGATCCCAGTAGACTTGGCTGTTGAACAGATGAAGAAATTCATCGTTAAGTCATATGGCAAGAAAGGCGAGGATGTGGTAAACAAGAACTATGCCGCTGTTGACCGTGGCGGTGAATATCAGACATTGGCAATCAATCCAGCATGGGCGGATTTGGAAGACGACGCTGTGGTGGAGAACAATGACCCTGAATTCATCAACAAGGTTGTGCGTCCAATCAATGCGCAAGACGGCGATTTGTTGCCAGTTTCTACATTCAAAGGTATTGAAGACGGTACATGGCAGCAGGGTACAGCCCGCTATGAGAAACGTGGTGTGGCAACATTTGTTCCAGAATGGAGCGCTGAAAACTGTATTCAGTGTAACAAATGTGCATACGTTTGTCCTCACGCAGCAATTCGTCCGTTTGTGTTGACGGCGGAAGAGATGGCGGCATCTCCATTTGCAGAAGAGAAAACGCTTCCTGCTATTGGAAAGGCATTTACAGGAATGCGCTTCGTTCAGCAGGTTGATGTGCTCGACTGTCTTGGCTGTGGAAACTGTGTGGATGTATGTCCGGGCAAGAAGGGTGTCAAGGCGCTTGAAATGAAGCATATTGAAACTCAGCTTGACGAAGATAAGAATTGGGAATATTGCGTAAACAATGTGACGTCAAAGCAACACTTGGTAGACATCAAGTCGAATGTCAAGAATTCACAGTTTGCGACTCCTTTGTTTGAGTTCTCTGGCGCATGCTCAGGCTGTGGCGAAACTCCATACGTTAAACTTATAAGCCAATTGTTCGGTGACCGCGAAATGGTTGCCAACGCAACGGGATGTAGCTCTATCTACTCTGGTTCTGTGCCATCGACTCCATACACCACAAACGATAAGGGTCATGGTCCAGCATGGGCGAACTCTTTGTTTGAGGACTTCTGTGAGTTTGGTCTTGGTATGACATTGGCTCATGAAAAGATGGTGTTGCGATTGTGCAACATTATGGCCGAAGTGGCAGAGTCTGACGCACCGGCAGAAATGAAAGAAGCTTGTGCAGAATGGCTCGCAGGTAAGGATGATCCAGAAGCAAGCCGTGCTGCTGCCGACAAGTTGATTCCGATGATTGAGGCCAACAAGGATAAATGCTCTTTGTGTGCGCGTCTTGACCACTTGAAGAACCACTTGGTGAAACGTTCTCAATGGATAATTGGTGGTGACGGAGCATCTTACGATATCGGTTTCGGTGGCCTTGACCACGTAATTGCATCGGGCAAGAACGTAAACATCCTTGTCCTCGACACCGAGGTTTATTCAAACACTGGTGGTCAGGCTTCGAAAGCAACTCCTCTTGGCGCAATTGCAAAATTTGCAGCATCAGGAAAGCGTGTCCGTAAGAAAGACCTTGGTTTGATTGCTTCAACTTATGGATATGTCTATGTGGCTCAGGTGGCTATGGGCGCTGACCAGGCTCAGACCCTTAAGGCAATCCGCGAGGCAGAAGCATACGATGGACCATCATTGATTATCGCCTATGCACCATGTATCAACCATGGATTGAAGAAGGGTACAACTAATAACTTAAAAACAACATAACGGAATGAAACAAGATATGATTGTTATCT
>OLQN01001106.1_pt1 | contig 21116 bp, 17 predicted proteins | sample 1673181 | NCBI WGS metagenome assembly OLQN01 (sample SAMEA3136763, study PRJEB25190) | human gut metagenome | biome: human gut; feature: human-associated habitat; material: faeces | place: Austria | collected 2013
GCAAGAAATCTCACCCTTCTTTTTTGCCCCTCACTCGACTTGCGGAATCTAGGTGCTTTATCGTGGTGTCCGGCTAGTCTGCCCTGTCCGACTTGTCCGATGAGGGTACCTACAAAGGGGTAACCACGTTAGTCCCCGCTTTAGCGGTTGCTCTAAGACCTTTTTGGATAGATCGATCCTGGGCGAATCTAGTGGGTATTCATCATAATTAGCTATGAGATAACTAGCTAAAATCACTACTAATGGGTATTGATGGGCGGTCAGTTATTGCCTACCTTTGCTCATGAATTGATAGGAGAATAAGCATTTTATCTTTACATACCATATAGTAAAATAGCAATAAGAGTAATATGAAGAAGATCTCAATTATCTACGGTACGTGTACCGATCATACCAAAGAGGCGGCAGAGTTGATCGCTTCTAAGCTGAGCGACTTCCAGCCTGAGCTACACAATGTAGCCGATTGTGGCGCCGAACCATTTGAGCAGTCCGACCTCCTGATTCTCGGCACCTCCACTTGGGGTTGTGGCGACTTGCAGGACGACTGGGGCGATATGCTAGACAAGCTTTCGGGCGTGGAGCTAACGGGTAAGCAGGTGGCTCTCTTCGGGCTAGGCGACTCCTCGAGCTTCTCCGATACCTTTGTTGATGGCATGGGCGAGCTATACCACTTCTTTAATGACAAAGGCTGCAAGATGGTAGGCGAGGTGCCCACAGATGGCTACTCTTTTGATGATTCCACCGCTGTAGTCAATGATGAGTTTGTAGGTCTCCCACTCGATGCGGATAATGAGGAAGACCAGACCGAAGAGCGCATCGATGGCTGGGTGAGCCAATTAAAACCCTTGCTATAGAGATAGAAAGGAGGCAGATATGAGCGGAGCAATGGGAGTGCTATCTCACCTTACCTATGAGTATCACAAGAAACTTAGGAGCTTGGCACTTTATACTTTTCACTCCTCCCTTAAGGGTGAGGTGGAGAATTGGCTTTGTAGCCGTCATATAGAATATATCCTACAGGAGGTGACACCGGTCAAGTACAATGTCTTCTTTGGAGACGGTCCTTGCCTAGATGTTATCCGACATATAGGAGACGACAAGCCCCTTGCGGAGTACACCCCAGAGGAGGATTTTATGCTCGGAATTATGCTGGGATACGACCGATTGGAGCAGTGCCGTCGTTATCAAAAGCGAGTTGATCTATCTAGAGAGATAGAGACCCATTGACTTTCGATCCAAGTAGGCACACTGTTACTGTCCTAAAGTGCCTAGATGGAGAGAGGGTAAAGGCTCGCAAAGATCTACTCATTAGAGTGATGTGGTAGGTGTTAGGTTGGTGGTGACCTATTGGCTTTCTTCAAGCTTGTCCTTGAGGTGCCAATGGGTCCCCACTTTTTTATGCCCAAAACAGACGTCTGACCTGTCCGACTTGTCCGATTAGGTGCCCCACCCAAAAAAAATAATGAAGGACCTCGGCAGAGGTCCGATTTGTCGTAGTCCCCAGTCGAGGCTCGTAGAGCCGATGACTGGGGGAAAAATAGGACGACCAAAATCCACGACCCCTTGTGGGTCGGACCACCCATCTAGTTAATCCAGGAATTGGTTGTCCGACCCACAAGGGGTCGAATATTTACGTGTGTACTTTGCTTACCCCTAGTCGTTCGGGGCTAACGCCCCTCCGACATAGGGGCTACAACAAATCGGAACTCCTCGCGGAGACCCTTTGAAATTGATGTTCTCAAAATAGGTTTCGGACGAGATAGGAGCAAAGCATTTATTGAGTTGCAACTAATCATTTGCTTAGTTGCAACTCGCCGATTGCTTAGTTGCAACTCGGCATTTGCTTAGTTGCAACTCAGTTTTCGGCTTCTTATCTTATTGTATTATAGTGAGATACAAAAGAGCATTTGGACTGCTGTATTTTTTTTCAATAAATAGCAGTGAATTAGGCGTAGATTGTATGACAAAAGTACTCCCATACTACCTCTAAAAATAATGGCTCAGATGTTTGGTTTATATTATAAACTTTCGTACCTTTGGTGCGAGAAAGGTGGCGCGCACCCTTTTTTATTGAGTGAATGGTTTATAATGTAAACTGATTATTTCTAACGATTATGGAAGAGAAGAAGATGAACGAGATGGAGAGTTTGGAGACGATCACCAAGATGCTTCAAGCTACAAAGGGTGAGGATATGCGATCCATCGTGATACGCTTTAGAGTATGGGGCACTGCCTGCCTACTTGTGGGGCTACTCGCTTTCTTTGCCACTACTTATCTAATAAGTCCTTGGTGGCATACCATTTGGTTTTCAATGTTTTTAGTGCCCCTTATCCCTGCGGCACGTGGAGAGCATGATGGGCATAGAGTCACCACCTTTCTTGATGAGAGTATCGCTAAGGTGCTAGGTGCTACGGGTACTTACTTTGCTGTGGCTAGTGTGGCAATCATCATTTTTGGTTGGACTACAGGTAACTGGATGTTTCAGTTACTCGCCCCTCTAGCGGTGGTAATATTGAGCTTCAACTTGATGCAGGTATGGGCGTTGACCAAGCGACGTGGTTTTTATCTCTTTTCGCTAGTAATGCTACTCGCAGGGATGTTGATGCTTTGCCGTGTAGTGCTCCATCTGCCTCTGTTTACCCCTTTGGATCATCTCTGTACAGGTGTGTTGCTCGGGCTGCTATTCCTAGTCCCTGCCAACTTCAATAGCCGACCAAAAAAGGTAAGATCATGAGAGAGCTGGACCCATTATTGCATTCACAGCTGCGACTATCTATTGTATCGATATTGCTCTCTGTAGCCGAGGCGGATTTCGTCTATCTCCGACAGAAAACGGGTGCTACCAGTGGCAATCTGAGTGTGCAGATTGATAAACTCTCTGAGGCAGGCTACATAGAGGTGGAGAAGGAGTCGGCCGGGAGATCAAGCCGTACTACCTGTCGCCTCACAGCTAAAGGGCGTGCAGCATTGGAGGAGTATATCCAGATATTGAAAGAGGATTACTTCCACCTCCCATAGATGTGATTTAGCGCCAACTATCAAAAAGGATGAAGGACCTCTCAGAGGTCATACCTCATTCGAAACTCAGCTAGCTTGTTGAGGAAAGCACTAAAGGGTGGACACTACTAAAGGTCAAAAGTAGCAATGGAGACATAAGAAACATTGAAGCTAGGAGTGTGGAAGCAGACGAGTTTATCAAGGGGAAGAGTTACAGGATTGTGCTTTACCGCTACAAAGACGGATGGTCAGAGGGAACCATGTTTTCTGATGACGAAGAGATGTAGTATCGATACTTTAGCATCATCACTAATGATGAGGAGAGTAGCGAAGAGGAGGTCATAAAGTACTACAACAAGAGAGGCGACATTGAGCGAGTATTCGACCAGATGAATAACGACTTTAATTGGGCACACCTACCGAGATCAGATATGAATCAAAACACTGTGTTTATGCTTCTTACGGCATTACTAAGGAACTTCTTTACGAATTTTATCTCAGAGGTATCAAGGCGATGCGGGCATCTTATTAGCTCAAAAGCACGACTCAAAAAGTTTATCTACCACTTTGTCACTTGCCCAGCTCGATGGGTAAAGAGCAAGGCAGGTGACATCCTACAACTCTTTGGGGCAACAGCTTTACAGCGACGGTATGTAGAACAGATGGGCGATGGGTAGGAGAGGGCTGATAGACAGGTAAGACAAGAAAATGACCGCTTTAAGACAATGGCATCTTAAGGCGACAATAGGAGTGCCAATAGACGTGGAATTTACACAAAACAACGCAATGAACATATCATAAAGAGACAAATAGAGAATACGCAGACCTCTACATAAAGCCTTTAGTCTGCTAAAAAAGTCGGGACACAAGAAAAAACAATCAATAAGTACCCGACTAAAGCAATAAAAACTCAGCCTGCGGAATTGAGGTGCTATACTAGTTTTGTCGTTGAGAGAAAAAAGTGTACCTTTGTAGTTAGTAAGCGTTTGATTATTTGTTAAGCAGATTAAGCAATGTTTGCACTCTTAGTGTGTGTTATTCAGAAGAGTTCTTGCTTTACATATATTCTGTTTGCCAATATAATAAAATGGGCCTTTTATGCTTTCCGAGCCACTAGGTGAAGAGGGTTTAGGCTTATTTCAATGTCTTTATACACCTTTGGATATTATCTCAATGAAAAGAAAAAACACTACACTACTATTCATTGGTTTATTTTTCTTTTGCTTGTGGAGCTTGTTAGGCTGTTCCGACGAGATAGAAGTCTCTGTCGCTGATGCAGTCTCTGTTAAAGAAGCGGAGTCTATGCCACTGGTGAAGGTTTTCTTGGAAAACTCTGGGAGTATGGATGGCTTTATGTGTGAGGGAAGTGACTTAAAGAATGCACTTTTTTCCTACCTAAGTGACTTAGAGCAGTCTGGTACTAAGGTGGAAAAGTATTATATCAATAGTGAGGAAATTCCTTTTGATATGGACATTGAGCAATATATTAGGGACTTAAGTCCAGAATCATTTAGACAAGCTGGTGGAAATAGGGCTAATTCGGATATATTACAGTTGCTAGACTCTATGGTGAGTAAAGTCAATAGCTCCTGCGTTTCCATTTTTGTTTCAGATTGTATCCTTGACTTGCCCGCAACTGACTCGCAGAAGTACCTTACGACGGGGCAAATATCCATGCGGAATGCTCTAAGCAGGGGGCGAAAAAAGATCCCCAATTTAGGGGTGCAGATACTACAGATGTTTTCTGAATTTACTGGTAAGTATTATTATCCCCAAGGAGGAAGCGAGTTTCTTAATGGTGTTAGAAGACCTTACTATATATGGTTGTTTGGAAGTACTGACCAGTTAGCTAAGATGAGACGAGAGGTCCCCTTTGAGAGTTTGGAAAATTATGGACTCAAGGAGATGGTGACATTCGTCCCGGAGACAAAATGTGCTTACACTATCATTAATGCAAGAGGTAGCGATAATGTAAAAAAGATTGTGGCACAAAATCACACCTATTCATTTTCATTTAAAGTGGATTTGAGCAGAACGCTACAGGATGATAAGTCAATAGGCAACTCCAGTAATTACACCCTTAATCGAGAAAAAATGTGCGAAGCTGATATCTCATTTATAGAACTTGATACACCTCTAAGGCAACCAACTTTATCTATCTACCCTATACCTCAAAAAGAAGCTTTTACCCACACTTTGAAACTTGCATTCCCAATGCGGTCTCTCTCTCGTGGACAAAAGCTAACGATTGCTTTTCATGGGGCTAATAAGATCCCATCTTGGGTTGAATTATCAAACGATGACCACGGAGAGGATATTCATCAAAATCTTTTCAAAACAACAGGTATTAAATATCTCATCACTGGTGTTGCTGAAGCGTATAGTGATGTGAAAACATGGTGTGAATTCCAGTTTAATGTAAAACAGTAATGTTATAAAGAATTAATATGGGTGAATTTTTCAAGGTAATATATTGTTGGTTCCAAAATCTCTTTGGTAGAGACTTAGCAGACTATCTCTCTGGTATTGCAACACCTCTTCAGGTAGATAATAAATTCTTGTTTATCGCAATCGTAATGTTGGCAATTTCTAGTGCCATCTGCGTAGCCTTTTACTACGTAATAAACAAGCCTAGATTCAATAATGTATGGGCATGGCTTTTAACCTGTGGACTAACCTTTACTGTGAATTTCTTTGTCGGATATGGATATGTGGTATCGGATTACAGAGAGGGTAAGATGATGATGATTGATCCAGCAACTAATGAGTATGTGCATCTCTCAATCAACGAGTGGAACCTATGGGGCTTTGGTCTGACAAATGCGCTTATATCAGTTATTATGTTTTTCATATTGTCTATGTGTGTGAAATGGTGGAGCAGAAATTGCTCACACTCTCCATTCTAACCTTTGTAGACCTTTTCAAATTTGTGGCATTTATGGCAAAACTATTTGTATTTGGAATTGGTGGATCAGGTGCTCGTGTTTTAAGGGCTTTAACTATGTTCCTAGCCTCTGGTGTTAAGGTTGGAGTTGATAAGATAGTTCCAATTATTATTGACCCAGATGAAGCTAATGCGGATCTGACACGTACAGTTACGTTGATGAATCGCTATCGTGATATCAACAATGCAGTCAAGTATGGTTCTCCTAAGGATAAAAGTAGGGCAGACGAGAGGGAGTTTTTCTTTCAAACGAATATGGAGGTCAGTGGCTCCGGAAATTATAAACTGCAGATAGAGGATACTTCTAATAAAACGTTTGAGGAGTTTATTGGCTTTTCTTCAATGTCATCAGCGAACCAAGCAATTACTCGAATGCTTTTCTCAGATAAGAACCTAGAGGCCTCTATGCAGGTTGGTTTCAAAGGTAATCCCAATATAGGAAGTGTGGTATTAAATCAGCTTGCTTACTCTGAGGGTTTTAATAGTTTTGCTAGTGAGTTTGCTCAAGGAGATAAAATTTTTATCGTTAGCTCTATATTCGGTGGTACGGGCGCGAGTGGTTTTCCCTTACTTCTTAAGACTTTAAGAGAGGGAAGCCTATGCCCTAATTATGCCTTGCTTAAGAGTGCTCCGATAGGAGCTGTAACTATATTACCTTATTTTAAAATTGAGCAGGATGTTGAAAGTGCTATTGACTCCACAACATTTTTATCTAAAGCCAGATCTGCTCTCTCTTATTACCAGAGAAATTTAGGAGGAGAGCGTGGGGTGGATGCGCATTACTTTCTTGCAGATGAGGCTCGTAAGACCTATGAAAACCATGAGGGTGGAAGTGCCCAACGAAACAATGCTCACCTTATTGAGATGCTTGCTGCAACAGCAATTGTGGATTTCTCAAACTACCAACCCGATGAATTCCAACAAGGAACAAAATACTATGAGCTGGGGGTGAAGGATAATCCACAAAGTAGTACTATTAGGTTTGACTCCTTTTACGATGATTTGCATGAGATGATTTATGAGCCACTGGTACGATTTCGACTGATGGCAAATGCACTGACAGACAACTATAAAGCAATCTATTCTACACAGCGTGTTAATGCCAATCTAACGCATTTTTCCGATATGCTAGATTCGGCATTTATGCGTGATCTGAGATCTTTTTTAGAGCTTTATAAGCAATGGACAGATGAGATGGAGGATAATGATCGCAAGCTCAAACTATTTGAAACCACTGATATGAATAAGCCCTTTGAATTTGTGTCAGGAGTTAAGCCTAAGAAGTCAAGATGGTGGCAATTAAAGAAGAATCATGAATTTATCATTGACCAACTCAATACTGCTGTCAATCAATGTGCAAGTTCAGAAACAAGGGGCAAATACCTTGAGATGTTTTATCGGGTTACAAAGCAGTTGGTTGAAGATAAACTAGTTCTTTAATCCTTTTTAGTGTGGTTTTATTATGGCTGAAAAAAATCTGATATTTAGATTAGGAAGTAGCGCTGCTGAGACTTATCAAGATTGGCAGAATGTAGGTGAGTTCCCTTACGATAAAGCACGTATTGAAACGATCAAAGATCCTGAGGGATCAACTGATCGCAAGGAGATTACTTCTATCCCATCTCCATTCGCACGTATTGATTTAGTGAAGACCGCTTTTCAGGAGGTTGTTAAAGACTCTCAAGGCTTAAACGGAAATACCATCTTCCATAAGATGGTGTCGGACGCTTTAGATGTGGGGCAAATTTTCTTTGATCTTGATAAGTATCAAGATATGATTGAGGTTGTCAGTTGGAACCCTAAACGAGATCTTGAAACTCTAAAGACGTCTCGTAATAAAGGTCATCGGTACTTTGCTGACGCTCTCGACAAATATCTAAAATCAGATGCTAACTCATACAATTTCTCCAATCTTCAGAGCATATATCTATTAAGATATTGTGATGGTCCCCAAGAAATGACTATTATAGGGGCAACCTCTCCATCTACACTTTTTTTTAGTAATGCGAATGACTTGTCGTTCATTAAAAAAATAACGTTTGGAAGGGATAAACCTTTTGATAAAGTATATAAACCTCTATACGAAAGAGATAATGAGTACATAAAGTACTTATGGTATTTAAAGAAAAGTATTGATGGCTTCTCTGAAACATTCCACGAATTAGATATTTACCTCAGTAAAACATATGAAGCTGTAGTCAATAATAGTGAGTTAAGGAAAGCTTTGGATGAAATTAGTGAAAATCCAATGAGCTATGGAGGTCAACTCAAAAAGATCTCTGTCACTAACAATGACCATAATGATACTGTAGAAGTTCTTGGTCACGCTCTTTATCAACGAGGTGAACAAGATATAGAGAATATTAGTGACTTTCTTGTGCAGGCTTCCAAAGATAATGCAATTAAGCCACTGATACTTCCTGTGGATAAAGGAAATAAGTACTCTGCCCTAACATACACCTCAGATAAATGGGGTAATGAAAATCACGTAGAGTATTATGATCCTGAGCAATCACTTCTCAAAAGAAAATTACCATGCGATAGTGCTACCTATCCTTACCTGACGATTAGTGATTTCCTTGAGGAAAGACTGATTCGAGTGCCACATGCTCTAAATTCAAAAGGCTATTTTGATGGCCATTGCTGGCCAAATGATGAGGCTTATTCTTACTTGTTGCCTGTTAGACCTTTGTTTTTTGAGTATTTTACGGTAAATGATTTGTGCGGGAAGGTCAAAGATGGAAAGTACATGTTTGAGATGACCGAACTAACAGGGGGGGAAAAGGTAACTCTACGCATACCAATACGAGGGGCAGGAGATATTTCTTACATTGAGTACAATCGGATTTACTACAATGATAGGAGAATAAGTCCTGAAGAAGTCAGAAAGAGTAATGAGGGATCAATAAATGAGATTAAGTTTACAGGTTTTGTTATGCCTCACGTGAGCTTTAATAACCCTAATGATGCTATTTACAACGTTACTTCTATTAAGTCGTCTAGTGAGGATATTACTTTTACATTTCTTGAAGATGGAAAAGTTGTCCCATATAAGTCAAAAACTTCACGCAAGAAGAATATCGATCTCGCAATTATAGGAGAAAATTATTTCCTTGAGGGAAGTAATTTCGAGCTAATTCAGGTTAAGAAATATGACTCTACGGGGTTACTTGTACCTCTCTTCTCGCCACAGCGAGATGGTGATGTTTTTGAGTTTGCTATCGATCTTGGTACATCAAACACTCATATTGAGTATTGTGCTGATAGTGACGAGGCTGTTCCATTTCAGGTTGAAAGTAATGAACAGCTTATTTGTCCCATGTTTATCCCTACACAAAGTGAGAGTCGTCAGAAGCGTGATTTGATGGAAGAGGAAATAGAATTGATGGTTAAAGACTATCTGCCAGAGGAGATTAGTCATAAAACGGACTTTGTCTTCCCAACTAGGACTGTGCTTTCTTATGCCAAGGATGTGAACTGGCGAAGCATCATTGATCCTTTTACCCTTATTAATATTCCCCTAACTTACAATAAGCTTAGCCCACAGAAGGGTAATAAGTATCAGTGCGACATAAAGTGGGGAGGCGAAGGTGAGGATGTGATACGTATGACGAAGTACGTTGAGTGCTTGATGTTGATGATAAGAGACAAAGTGCTTGTTAATTCGGGCAATTTAGCTTTGACTAAGATCGTTTGGACTTACCCACTTAGTATGCCTCCAAAAAGACTAAGGGAATTAAACGAGACTTGGAATAACGCCTACAAGAAGTATTTCAATGCTAATGGAGTAACAACTTCTTTATCTGAATCTGAGGCGCCTATTATATACTACTTTTCTCGCTGTGCCTCTGCCAGCAATATGGTGAATATAGATATAGGTGGAGGTACAACTGATATTGCTTTTGCAGAAAATGATCAAGTACAATCAGTTTCTTCAGTTCGTTTTGCTGCCAACAACCTATTTATGGATGCTTATGCCCCGCAAAACAGAAGCACGGTATCATTGATTTCTATAAAGAGAAGATTAAAGCTGTACTGGTTGAGAAAGTACCCGAACTCATTTATGCCTATAATGAGGAAAACAATAGACTTCCTGCCAATATGGCAGCCTTCCTTTTTAGCCTTAAGGATAGCAAGAAGCTGATTACAGAAGGAGTTGAGGTTTCTTCAGTAGACTTTAATACGATGCTTGCTAGAGATGAGGACTTTAAGATTGTCTTTATTCTTTTCTATGCAGCCATAATTTACTATATTGCCCTTGCTATTCAGTCCAAATCTATTGGTGGAGAAATTGAGTTGCCACGTCATATAATTCTCTCTGGAAATGGAAGTAAGATTGTACGAGCTATTACAACCGATCAGAAGCTCCTAGCTGCCTTTACTAAAGAGATATTAAGTGAGGTTCTAGGTGTTCCCTATGATATAGAGTTGGAAATTATAGGCCTTGATGATGAGACTGAGCCTAAGGCTGCTACATGTAAGGGATCACTTATTCGCTCAAAAAACGAAAAGACTGATACTCCTGAAATCCTAGTAACTAATACTGGACAAAGGAGGCTTGGCGATGAAGATACGTACCAAAAGATATCCGATGAGTACATGAAAGAGTGTCTTGATGTTGTGTGTGTTTTTTTTGATTTCATTCTTGAGAGACTAAATAAAGACTTTAATCTTGATCGAAACTTTGGAGTGACCAAGAGCTCTATAAAAATAGCCCGAGAGGAAGTCGCTAAGAGAGGAGACTTAAAAACCTTCCTTGAAAGAGGTGTTAATGGACGTATAGAAGAGGGGGATATAAGCGATAGTATTGAGGAGTCATTCTTTTTCTATCCTATTAAGGGCGTACTTCACACAATTTCTGATAGAATTAATAAGGAGATAAAGTAATGCAATTGAATAACTGTAATCTACTGAAAAGGCTTCAGCGAGCATGGCATGCTTTTTGTGATAACCAAGGCCCTAATCCGAATGATCAAAAAGTAGCAGAACATTCAAATGTGAAGCACTGCTCTCAAACGTTATCAGGTAGTGATACTCAATATGTATCAAATAACGATTTATCCTCTTTGGAAAAGTCATTGCAATACATTACGAGTGAGATATACTCTATGCAAAAAGAGTTAAAGTGTATCTCGTCTATAGTTAATAGATTAGAGTCGCAAGTAACCCCTCAACCTGCTATTCATGAGCCTTCTGAAAGTGAGGTGGATGTAGCTAGTCCTCTAGTCTCTCAAAGAAGTGTAAATGCGGAAGGGTGGTTTAGTGCACCAGAGCAAGATGCTACTGGAGTGTACTTTAAACAACTCTTGAAAAATAGAAATAATGAGGTGCGTTTTGAAGCAATGAAACTAGACGACAGTGGTGATAAAGTCACTTTTCAACCATGTATTAACGTGGATTCTTTGCTTTCATCTGATATCTTAGAGAGAGCCGTAAAGTACGATGGAAGCGTCTCCAAAAGCAAAGCGTCAAGATTTGAGATTGTAGCGCTAGGTGTTGCATTGCGCCAGGAAGATGGGTCATGGACTATTCTAGAACCAGCTGTAATTAAATTGTTTTGATCATTTTATCTAGCCAATTAATTTAAGATGTTATACTTAACCATAATTGCAATCGTTATTGTCGTATTCTTGCAACTCCGTTTCTTTTGGGAGAATCGGAGAGATATTCACAAGCTCGGTCGTATTTTCTCTACTCCGCAAAGATGGGAGATTTTTTTGCGTGATGAAAGCATGGAGGAGGAGGAAGGTACCTCTTATTATCTTATTAGAAGTGATAGAGGTGGTTTAACTAATGAATATAGTGAGATTACACAATCAATTAATGAGTATTTAATGAGTTCCGCCGCCTCTGTAGTTGATGCCAATAGTATTAGAGATATAGTGGATCGCAAGTGTGATTCAATAGAAAACGAAATTCAAGCGCTTCTGCCATTTCCTCTATATTGTGGTCTTGTGGGAACAATGATCGGTGTCGTATTAGGGCTTGCAGGCTTGTTGTTTTCAGGTGAGATCTCCTCACTGTTAGATGGCAATGCCGATACTGCCATTATGTTAGGAGATGGAATTAGCACACTCCTATGGGGCGTGGTTTTTGCAATGATTGCCTCTGCAATTGGCATATCACTTACCACAGCTAACTCTAAAGCTTATAAGAAGAATAAGAAAGCTTTAGACTTAGGTAAAGCCAATTTTTTAGCTTGGTTGCATGAGGAGCTGATGCCCAATTTGCCATCAAGCATGTCTTCCGTTTTTAGTCATCTCACAAAGAACCTTAATGACTTCAATGATACCTTTAAAGAAAATACCGTCGGTCTTGCAGAAATGTTACAAGCGGTTAATCATTCCTACACCAATCAGACTAGCATTCTAGAGGCAGTGAAAAACTTGGATGTTGTTCAGATGTCTAAGGCAAATGTTGAAGTCTGGAAAGAGCTACAAGAGTCAACCTACAAGATTGAACAGTTTAATAATTATTTGAATGCAATACAAGGGTATACTGACAGGATTCATGCCTTCGAGGTTTTATTTGATAAGGAGACGGAGAGGTTGCAAATTCTTGAAGAAATTCGGGATTTCTTTTATAATTACAAAGGAAGTATTGCTAAAACGTCTGCTGATGCCGATAATACAATTCAGGAAGCATTGAACTCAGTAAAGGACAATATAACAGAAGCTATAAAAAAACTACAAGAAGCTTTTGAGAGACAGACCCAATATGTACAGAATGCCGCACAGTCTCAAGCAGATACTTTTTCGGAAACATCCAAGAATATGCATAGTGCCTTTCTGAGTGAAATGGAAAGACTTCCTACACTCTCTAGACAATTAGATGATATTGCATCTATTCCTAATGCTTTGACCAGCGTAGCAAATCGCATTGAAGATTCAAACAAACAACTTGCAGAAGATATCGCACGCTCCTTTCAAAAGGCTATCGCAAGCCTGGAGCAGAAGCAACGCTCCGTATCGTCTGCTAGTCAAATATTTTATAATCAACCCAAGCAAGAATGGGGTCAATCTTCTCATAATACAACCTTGAGTAAATCAAACGTACAGCCTATGATTCCTACAAATAGTGTTACCTCAAAAAAGACATCTAGAATAAGGCGCTTCTTCGGTGCCATCTTCGGACCTAAAAAGGTTCAATAGTGATCCCGCTTGTATTAGGCATTGACAACATGGCACAGAAAAAAGAGTCTTTTTTTTGGACAAGCTACACAGATCTCATGACAAGTCTTTTCTTTGTCATGTTAGTCCTTTTTGTGTTAGTCATTATTCTTCTTAGACAACGCGTAATTATATCAGAGCAACAGCGAGTTGCTACAGAAGAGCAACTAATGGCTATTCAAAGTATTGAAAACTCGACTAAAGACCTTGATCGCACCTATTTTAACTATAATGAAAGGTACAAGAAGTACATACTTAATATTGAAGTCCAGTTTCCAAAAGGGTCATCAGATATACGTACAATAATACATAATAATGATGTATCTGATCAGCTTTTCCAACTTAGAAAAGCAGGGATGGCTATTCAGAGATTTCTTGAAGAACACCCAGATAACCAATACCTTCTTATTGTAGAGGGACAAGCCTCTAAGGATGCTTATTTTTATAATTATGAGCTGAGCTATCAGAGAGCTCTTTCTTTAACTCGTTTTTGGATTGAGGAGTCACAAATTAACTTTGCAAAGAATTGTGAAATGCTTATTGCTGGTAGTGGCGATGGTAGGCTAGAAACTCATTCTATTCGTGAATCTAATGAATGGGAAAACCAGCGCTTCCTAATTCATATCCTTCCTAAAAATATCTTTGAAGAGAGTCGTGTGATCTAAGGAACCAGCCTGTCTTTTGTAACTCTTATTTTTGAGATTAAACATACCTCTCACTGGAGGTTTATATTAAAGAACACAAGAGATTTTTAGTGCTCCAGGGTTATCAAAAAATTGGTAAGTTTGTGGTTGAATAGAGTGGCTATCAGAGAGAGTAGTTTTTGGGAATGGAAGTAGATAGAGAGGAGTACACACCTCAGCAAGGTGGGGTAGAGGATCGCAAAGCTTTTGTGAATAAGTTTTGGGACTTTGTGGAGGGGCATATCTTGGAGCGTGCCTTCAATGGTCGTATGATCGCATGGATTGTGGCGATTGCCCTCTATGCGGTGGTGCAGGTGGCGTACAACTACTCTGCGATGCGTAAGATCCGTATGATCTCTACCAATAATACCACGCTACAGGATCTCCGGATGGAGCATATCACCCTCTCTACTGAGCTGATGAATGATAGCCGTATCACTAGTATTGAAGAGAGGGTGGAGGCGGCAGGGCTATCAATCTGCACGCCCACCACAGCACCTATAGAGATTGAGAAGTAATGACGGGTGAGGATCTACGAGAGAAGTCGCGGCAACGCAATAGCTTACAGCGGACAAAGCGAATCCACAAGGGGTGGGAGCTCTACATGAAGTTTGGACTCGTCCTCCTTTTGCTAGGGGTGGTGGTACTAGTAAAAGTAGTCATTACCTCTACCGTGCAGGCGAAGCAGTGGGAGGCACTGGTTCGCTATGCTGGGAAGTCGCGGAGTGCCATTGACCCCCTTCGGGGCAATATCTACAGTGACCAAGATGTACCGGTAGCGATTACGGTGCCAAGGTACGAGGTAGCTCTTGATATGGGAAGTGACTCCTTTGATGGAGAGTTTTTTGAAGCTGGAGTGCAAGAACTCTCCGAGGGGCTTGCAGAGGTAGTTGGGGGGCAGTCGGCTGCTAGCTACAAGCAGGGGCTTTTGCGAGCTCGTCAGAAGCGCTCGAAGTACTACCGCCTATTTGGTTCTCGTGAGCTCTCCTACACCGAGCTTCAGGCACTGCTAGAGCTCCCCTTCTTCAAGGGTCGCTCCAGGTATCGCTCGGGCTTGATCACCACAAAGTATATCCGCAGGGAGCACCCCTATGGCAATCTTGCCTTCCGTACCATTGGGCGAATCATGAATGAGCCCGACTCCTTGGGTATGACGCACGGCAATAGCGGGTTGGAGATGAGGTTCGACTCCCTCCTCTGTGGCAAAGCAGGAGTGAATCGCTGGGTGCGGGTGCCCCCACGGTGGGAGCCAGTGGAGGAGGTGCCTGCCACCAATGGAATGGACGTCTATACCACGCTCAATGTGGATATTCAGGATATCGCCGAGAAGGCACTCCGTCGTAAACTGGTGGAGGTGGATGCCGATTGGGGCTGTGTGGTGGTGATGGAAGTGGCTACTGGAGCGGTGAAAGCTCTAGCCAATCTGGATCGTATGGGCGAGGGAAACTATATGGAGCGAACCAATCATGCTCTAGCCGACCTGATTGAGCCCGGCTCTACTTTCAAAGCAATCTCCATGCTGGGGGTACTGGATCGAAAGGGAGTGAACCCACAGGATACCGTGGATGTGGGGAATGGTCTCTACACCATCGGCCGAGGGCTTACAATCCGTGACCACAATGCTCACAAAGGGGGATATGGCAAGATTACCTACAATGAGGCGATCTACTTCTCCTCCAACGTAGGAGTGGCAAAGGCGGTCCTGAAGACCTACGGCGACGACCGTCAGGGCTATCTGGATGAATTGAATAAGATGACAATTTTTGACCAGATTGACTTTGAGATCCCAGGCACTGCCCGCCCACGCTTCCAGCAAGATGTAGAGAAGTGGTCCAATAGTACGATGCCGTGGAGCTCTTATGGCTATGAGATATTAATGCCACCAATCTACACGCTTCGCTTCTACAATGCCGTGGCAAATGGGGGTAAGATGATGGAGCCCTACCTAGTTCGCGAGGTAAGTAGCGGTGATATGATTGGTTACAAGCGAGAGCCAAGAGTGGTAAATAAACAGATCGCCTCCTCTAAGGCGATTGAGGAGCTTCAACTGATGCTCCGTGGTGTAGTGACGGAGGGTACGGGAACAGCGATGAATTCTCCCTATGTCTCTATTTCGGGTAAGACAGGTACGGCTCAACGACTTGGTGGAGGTGCCTTTAAGGGGGCAGGCCACAACGTAACTTTCTGTGGCTACTTTCCAAGTGAGCGACCACTCTATAGCTGTATTGTAGTAGTGAGCCGTCCGAGAGGCGTTTACCCTTCGGGTTCTATCCCAGGGGCAGTGCTTCGTGAAATTGCAGAGAAGACCATCGCCACTTCCTACACCCAGTCGCTTGGTGAGGTGCTTCCCGATTCTTTAGCCACCTTTGGCCAGAGGGTGCTGGGCGGTACCACTGAGGGGGTGAAGCATGCGATTAAGTATACAGGAGCAAAGGTAGATCAATTACATAGCAGTGGGACGGAGTGGCTATCGCACCAAGGGGGGGATAGCCTACAGATTCTAAGTGCTCTCAAACCAGAGGTAGGCACGATGCCCGACCTTATGGGGATGAGTGTGATGGATGCCCTCTACCTTGCCGAAAAAATGGGGCTAGATGTTCGGCTCAATGGACAAGGAGGAGTGGTAAAACAGCAATCAATCCATAAGGGAGGAAGGACAAAGCAAGGACAGTTATTAATATTGACGCTACGCAACGAGTAGAGTATGAAACTAGATAGATTGATGAAAGGAATCGCCCACGATGTAGTGTCGGGCGAACTAGATAAGGAGATTCGGCAGATTACGGCCGACTCAAGAGTGGTGGAGGAAGGCATGCTCTTTGTGGCACTCCGTGGAACGGTCACGGATGGTCACGACTTTATTGATATGGCTATTGAGAAGGGAGCCACCGCTATCCTATGTGAGGAGGTGCCTCAAGAGCGAAAGGAAGGGATCACCTACCTTCGTGTGGAGCATACCGATGTGGTGATCGGTGAAGTGGCTGCCAACTTTTACGACCACCCTTCCCGTAAACTCAAGTTGGTAGGGGTGACAGGGACCAATGGTAAGACAACTATTGCGACACTCCTTTACCGCCTATTCTCCCACTTGGGTCATAAGAGTGGTTTGGTATCAACAGTCTGTGTGATTGTGGATGGGGAGGAGATCCCAAGTAAGCTCACCACTCCTGATGCTCTCACCCTTCAGAGGTACCTCTGGCAGATGGTAGAGGCAGGCTGCGAGTATGCCTTTATGGAGGTCTCTTCGCACGCCGTGCATCAGCACCGTATCGGAGGCACCTATTTCAGGGGAGGTATCTTTACCAACCTCACTAGAGACCACCTTGATTATCACGGCACCTTCCTTAATTACCTCCACGCAAAGCAAGGCTTCTTCGATGGACTGCCCAAAGAGGCTTTTGCCCTCACCAACTTCGATGAAACCAATGGTATGGTGATGGTGCAAAATAGCGTGGCAGAAGTGCATACCTACGCTATCAAGCGTGATGCCGACTTTAAGGGAAAGATACTCGAGCAACACCTAGATGGGACCGATATGCTTTTTAATAACCACGAGGTCTATACACGCCTAGTGGGGAGCTTCAATGCCTACAATATGTTGGCGATATTTGGGGCAGCTATTTTGCTCGGACAGCCTGAGGAGGAGGTGCTGAGAGAGATGAGTCGGCTCACCCCAGTGGATGGTCGTTTTCAGACCGTCACCTCTCCCAAGGGGTATGTGGCAGTGGTCGATTATGCCCATACGCCCGATGCCCTCGCCAATGTGCTGGGGACGATTCAGGAGCTACAAAAGCACCACGGCGGTCGTATCATCTCGGTGGTTGGTGCGGGAGGTAATAGAGATGCTGGCAAGAGGCCCATTATGGCAGCTACCACAGCCAAGCTCTCAGATATCGTGATCCTCACTTCGGATAACCCTCGTCGCGAAGATCCCGAGCAGATTATCGACCAGATGATGGAGGGGCTCGATGAGGAGATGAAGCGACGTACGCTCCGGATCACTAGCAGAAGAGATGCGATCCGTACCGCCTGTACGATGGCGATGCCTAGCGATGTGATCCTCATTGCAGGTAAGGGGCATGAGACCTATCAGGAGGTGAATGGTGTCCGCCATCACTTTAGCGATATTGAGGAGGTAGAGAAGATTATCGAAGGGGAGAAAGGAGGAGCTACTCACTGATGCTTTACTACCTATTTGAGTCGCTCAATGCACAAGGTGTCCCAGGAATGGGTGCCTTTACTTATATCTCTACTCGCGCGGCCCTTGCCCTTATCGTTAGTCTACTGATCAGCACATTGATCGGAAGTAAGATCATTGATTGGTTACGGAGTAAGCAGATGTCGGATGCCATTCGTCCCCTTGATATTGAGGGGCAGATGGCAAAGGTTGGGACCCCCACTATGGGTGGTATCATCATCATCATTGCCATTATTATCCCCACACTGCTTTTCAACAAACTCAATAATCTCTACATCATCTTGATGCTAGTCACCACAGTATGGCTGGGAGCCCTTGGCTTTGCCGATGACTATGTGAAGGTGTTTAAGAAGAATAAAGAGGGTATCCACGGCCGTTACAAGCTCATAGCTCAACTAGGACTGGGGGTGTTGGTGGCTCTGGTACTGATGACTAGTCCAGCGGTGGTGATTAAGGAAAACGTAGCCACCGAGACGGTCAATAAGGAGCTAGTGGTGAAGCACTCCGAGGTGGAGACAAAAAGCACCAAGACCACGATTCCCTTTGTGAAGAATAACAACCTAGACTATAGCGACCTAGCCAAGAATCTTGGACTGAAGCAGAATGCCAAACTCTTTACCCTGATACTCGTGACGCTCATCTTTGTATTCATCGTGATGGGCGTCTCCAATGCAGCCAACCTCACTGATGGACTAGATGGCCTAGCCGCTGGCTCCTCGGCGATTATCGGAGTAGCACTCGGGATATTTGCCTACGTCAGTTCGCACATAGAGATGGCGAGCTACCTCAATATTATGTTTATCCCTGGAGCGGAGGAGCTGGTGGTCTATGCCGCTTCATTTATCGGTGCCACCGTTGGCTTCCTTTGGTACAACTCCTACCCCGCACAGGTCTTTATGGGCGATACTGGTAGCCTTACCCTCGGCGGAATTATAGCAGTATATGCGATTATCATTCGTAAGGAGTTGCTCCTTCCTATCCTTTGTGGAGTATTTATGGTAGAGGCGCTTTCGGTGATTATCCAAACCGCCTACTTTAAGTACACAAAGCGAAAGACTGGTACCGGCCGAAGGGTATTCAAGATGAGCCCACTGCACCACCATTTCCAGAAACCAGCTGGAGTGATCGACGCGGTGATCCAAAAGCCTACTCGACCTATTGCTGAGGCAAAGATTACGGTTCGTTTTTGGTTGATCGGGATTCTCCTTGCAGTGCTCACCATTGTGACGCTCAAACTTAGATAAGTCATCATTATTATGAAGTGCAATTTACTTGTGTTGGGTGCTGGAGAGAGTGGCGTGAGTGCTGCCCTTTTGGCACAAGAAAAGGGGTATAGACCCTTTGTGTCGGACTCTGGCACCATTCGCCCAGAGATGAAAGCGGTGCTGACAAAGGCGGCAGTGCCCTATGAAGAGGGTGGGCATCAACTTCCCTATCTGCAGGATACAGAAGAGGTGATTAAGAGCCCTGGTATCCCCGATAGTGCCGAGGTAGTTCGTCGTTGTGAGGCACTTGGGCTACCGATCCTCTCGGAGATTGAGTTTGCCGCTCGTTACACTACCCCTAAACAGTTAATCTCTATCACCGGAAGCAATGGCAAAACCACCACTACTACGCTGATTGACCTTGCCCTACGTGCTGCAGGAGTGCAGAGTGTAGCGTGTGGTAATATTGGAGATTCTTTAGCTCGGGAGGTGATGGAGGGGGGTGCAGATGTATATACTATGGAGCTGAGTAGTTTTCAGCTAGATCATATGTACCGCACCCATAGCCATATTGCTCTTTTGCTCAATATCACACCCGACCACCTCGATAGGTACGACCACCAATTGATCAATTATGCTCGTGCCAAGTGGAGAGTGTTTCAAAATCAAGGAGCAGGTGACTATGCCATCATCAATGCCGATGACCCGCATATCGCAGAGCTTCAACAAGAGGCACCTTTGCAGGCGGAGTTTGTCAAGACCTTTTCTACCCGCAATCCCAATGCCTCTGCCTACTTTGATGGGCAATTAATTCACTTCGAGGGGGGTGTCACTTACGACTACACCCAGTTCCTCCTCAAGGGTCAGCACAATGCCGAGAATATTATGGCAGTGGGGCTAGCACTTCAGGCATATGGCGTGGATATTGATCGGCAGGAGGTTCGGAAATGCCTATCCACTTTCGGAGGTGTTCGCCACCGCACTCAGTTAGTCGGTACGTGGCATGGAGTTACCTTTATCAATGACTCCAAAGGTACCAACCTCGATGCTACAGCCCACGCTCTTGGTGCGATGCCCGATGCCAAGACGGTGCTGCTGCTCGGAGGTACCGATAAGGGGAACGACTATTCGCTTATTTTCGACCTTGTGAAGGCAAAGGCGAAGGCACTTATTTTCCTTACCCTAGATACCGATAAATTGCATCGTAGTTTTGATTGCCTCGCACTTCCCACCACCGTGGCACATAGTATGGCGGAGGCTTTTGAGCAGATTACAGCACTGGATTTGTCTGAGGGCGATGTAGTGTTGCTCTCTCCTGCATGTGCCAGTTTTGACCTGTTCAAGAACTATGAAGATCGAGGCGATCAATTTATTGATGCCTTTGAAACTTTATCATAATGGCACCCTTTATTTTGCTATTTTGCTGATAATAGGTACATTTGCAACGAAAGAGGTAGGTAATTAATGCTAATTTATAGGAGGAAAGATGATGATTGAACAGATTGGAACCAATGCAGGGCTCGTATGGCATGCCCTGAGTGATAGTAAGAAGCCATTGACCGTAAAGGAGATCCAAAAGAAAGCTGGTATACGCACCCAAGATGAAGTGCGCTTTGCACTCGGGTGGCTAGCCAAGGAGGGCAAGGTAACCTTTGATGGTTGCGATAAAGATTGCAAAATCTCTCTCCGCTAGGCTTTAGAAGTTTACTGGATATAGTGAGAGCCGATACTAGGCACCCTCTTCATTAGGGTACCTAGTATCGGCTCTCTGTTTTTACTCAAAGGGGCAAAAAACACTCACGTGCAAGAGCCCCGAGAGTGAATTGAGACTGTTGCACGAAGTGCCATTCTCACACATTTGACGCAAATGTGCTGAGACTTTGAACGAAGGATGATATGCAAGGCCTGAGGATGAGGGC
>OLQN01001108.1_pt1 | contig 21086 bp, 30 predicted proteins | sample 1673181 | NCBI WGS metagenome assembly OLQN01 (sample SAMEA3136763, study PRJEB25190) | human gut metagenome | biome: human gut; feature: human-associated habitat; material: faeces | place: Austria | collected 2013
TTTATTTATGGGATTTATAACCTTTACTTTACATTATTCTCAACTTTACATTATTACCAACCTGTCTTGCACCTCTTAATACCATAGGTTTTCTCTCAGGACTATTTTTCCATTGAACTAGCTTTAAAATCGCATTTTGCTTCATGAAATCACCTCTTAATTATAAAATAACACGTTTTTCTGGACTTTTAAATACCTTTTTCGCACATTTTTCCGGACTTTTTAGTATTGTTTTTACACATTTTTTCTAAATATCAAAAAAAGACAGCATTTAAGCTGCCTATCTTACCATATCACGAGTAATGTCTTTTAAGCTTTTAGCCCCACACATCTCCATAGTATCTTGCAGTTCACTACCAAGCTTGTCCACTAAAACTTGAATACCTTCTTCTTTTGCGCCATAGATTGCATTCACAAATGGACGAGCTACAATAACAGCATCGGCTCCCATTGCCAAAGCCTTAAAAATATCGACACCATTACGAAGTCCTCCATCGACAAAGATCTTCATACTTCCATCCACAGCTTTTACAATCTCTTCAAGCACTTCAGCTGTTGCAGGCGTCTGATCTTGAACACGACCACCATGATTAGAAACTACAATAGCTGCAGCACCCGCTTCTTTTGCCTTTAAAGCCCCTTTCACACTCATTACACCCTTCACAATAAATGGGACAGGTGTTTTAGAGATGATGGCTTTTAATTGTTCTGTATTCATTCTTCCTGCAGGAGGCTGACACCCCTTTAAGAAAGGAAGCCCAGCTGCATCCACATCCATCGCTACCGCAAACGCATTACTGTTTAAAGCTAAATCTAGCTTTTCTAAATATGTTTCCAAACTCCAAGGTTTAACTGTTGGAATACCATACCCATTATTTTCTTTAATGATACGCGTCGCATTGATCATAATATTTGGATCTTTTCCATCTCCTGTAAATGCACAAATACCCGCATCCATACAACCTCGAACCAAAATATCATTATATCCATTATCATCGTATGCGTCTGAATAGTGCATTCCTACAGCTCCTACAGGCCCTGCAAAAATCGGATATCTAAATGTATGACCAAATAAGTCTAATTCTGTATTTACAGGCTCATTATCTGTAATTGTATCCATGTTGACACGAATATTTTTCCACGCATCATAGTTACGCATCGCAACATCCCCAATACCTTTTGCGCCAGGTCCAGGCACTGTATTTTTACATGCCTTTCCATCACAAACAGGACAAGACTTACATAACTTTGTCCCCATTACTTCACGACTTTTATCCATCAATTCCTTATAATCCATAATCATTCCTCCAATACATTCGCTATAACCAAGCCTAATATTCCAGCTAAAAGCTTTACAACCACAAACCAAGTCACACTTGTTGAATTGACTGAGGCAATAAAGCCGAGTTGTCCACCAAACACAAATGCCCCACTCAATGAAAAAGCAGCATTTAAAATCTTACCCTTCCTGTTCATTTTACTAAATAATGGTAACATCGCAATACTTGTTCCAAAAGATAAGATAATTCCCATTACTGAATATTTATCAATATTTAGTATTTGACCTACTCTTTCAATTTGATTCGAAAACTTTCTTAATATGATTTCACAAAACACCAATGAACCACACACAATAATACTCATTTGAAATACAATGCGCAAAGCTTCATTGATCAATGTTGCGTTTGTGAAGTTCATATTGAAAAAGAAAGTAAGACAAACTAGGAAAAAGAAAATATATCCTACGATTTGTACAAGCTTCGAAAACAAAGTTAAAACCACAATGAGTGTTTTAAACGATATAAAGAACAAGCCAATTAGAATGGCACAAATAAAAATCACGGGTAAAAAAGAAAGAATAAAGTGATCAATTTTTAATAAAAAACCACTCACTATAAGAATGGGTAATAGTCCTAAAATACCATAGACCACACCTTTTAAATAATGATTCAAATCATCTTTATCCAACTCATTTAAAAAAATGGGCAATTGAAAGCTAATCAAGCATCCTAAAGTTGACGTTAATAATACTCCACAGAAAATAAGAATATTATTTGAATGTGTCATCGACTCCACAATGGAATATCCACCAAGATCTGGTGCCAACAAACTCGAAATAATCATCTCTTTGTTTTTGAAAAGAGTGGCATGTCCATTTAAAAACGCAATCGCAATACAATAAAAGCCCCCAACACTCATCATAAAATCGCCCATTGTGATAATGCCTCGATCAAAAGAAGCGGCTAACCCAAGTCGATTCTTAAACATTTTGTCAAATAAACCTAAAGCGGCAAAGCATAATAAAATAAAAATAATCGGATTCATGACTTCATTCTATTATAAGAAAGAAAAAAAGTCGAAGAAAAATATTAAAAAGAGCATCATTTATGTTCTTTTGAATTAGCTGTTAAAACAGCTTCAACTTGTGCAATTAATTGCTCTTTATCTGGCATATAAGTAACGTATTTTGAAGCAAATATATTGTTGTTTAATCCACCTAACGCATATTGCATATCCACATTTCCTTTATCAGTACATAGGATAAGTCCAATTGGTGGATTATCGTCTTCTTCATTTACTTCAGCTGCATAGTAATTCAAATACATATTTAGTTGTCCAACTGCTTCAGGCATAAGTTTAATAGTCTTAAGTTCAATTAATACATAAGATTTTAAAATCTTATTGTAGAAAACCATATCAACGTAATAATGAACATTGCCAAAGGTTACTCTTTGTTGCGTTCCGACAAACATAAAACCCTTTCCAAGTTCCAAAAGAAATTTTTCAATTTGTCTTACAAGAGCTTCTTCAAGGTCTGATTCCATCATCGGTTTGTCTTCAGGTAACCCTAAAAATTCAAAAACATATGGATCTTTCACAATATCTTGTGGATTAGCAATCTCATTCCCTTTTAATGCCAAATCTAGTACTTTCTGTTTATTTACATTTCCATTAGACAATAGCAATCTTTCAAAAAGAGATGATGATATTTGTCTTCTAAGTTCTCGAACACTCCATTTTGCGTTAATACACTCTATTTCATAAAATTGTCGCTTATCTTTATCGGAAATAGATAGCAATTCACAATAATAAGACCAGCTAGGGTGTCCAGACAGTGTCTGAACGCTTCCATACTCTTTATAGAAAGTAATCATATTCCAAATCGAAGAATTACGCGGATACATTGACATAAGATTTGAATTATCCCAACTCAAATCACCCATTATAAAAAGGAACAGAGATTTCAAATATCTCTGCTCCCTAGTTAATCCTTTAACCCTACAACTTTTAGTCGACCCTGGTATCTAATTACGGATTACCAAAATTTCTTCGACTAATGTGCATTACTTGCTGCAACTTTTACTCTAGACCACAAATCCGCAATGATCTTACGTGTGGCTTCATCATATTGGAACACTTCATCCTTATCATAACCTGAACGAGGTGTATATGCGTTAATACCATCATAATCTCCACCTTTGCCACCAAGTTCTTCCGTAACTTCTTTATTTGGTGAAGTATATCCAACATAACTTGAATTATCCATGGCTGCATCATAACTTGTAATATAACGAATAAACTCATTCGCAAGCTTAGGATTCTTCGCATTTTTAGGAATAACCATCGCATCTGACCAAAGGTTTGTTCCACTTGTTGGCATATAGAATCCCATATTTTCATTTTCTGACATGACATAAGCCGCATCTCCAGAATAAATAAGTCCAAGAGCTTTTCTAGCCTGTGCCATATTATCAATGATTTCATCCGTAACAATTTCTGGATCCATTGTCTGAACGCATTGTACTAACCAGTTAAACGCAACATTCAATTCATCCGCACTTGTCGTATTCATTGAATATCCAAGTGCTTTTAATGCCATCATAAATGAATCTCTTTCAGAATCATATAGATAAATATCCCCTTTATATTTCTGATCTAAGAAAATATTCCAACCTTCATTTTCCAAGTCCTCTTCCGATACTTTTGTCTTATCATACACAATACCAACAGTACCCCAGAAATAAGGAATTGAATATTCATTCTTTGGATCATAAGGAAGTCCCTTGATTGCTTCCATCAATTCACTTAAGCACTCTTTACGTGTTTCTGGTTCTAATTTTTGAAGCATATCTTCCTGCATCATTCTTTGAATCATATAATCACTAGGAACCAATACATCATATGCATCCCCATTGGCAACCTTGATATACATTTGTTCGTTTGAATCAAAGTTATCCATAATAACTTTGGCACCTGTTAATTCTTCAAAACCAGAAATAATATTTTCTCCAGTATATTCACCCCAGTTATATACATGTAAAGTCTGTCCTGCATAAGGTAAAGTACTTGCTGATTTATTTAAACCAAATAAAGAAGCCACTAAGCCAACGACTACAACACCTGCAACTGCCCATTTCCAAGGTTTATTTTGTTTTGAAGGACTCGTCTTTTTTCGAATCATTGGCAAAACATTCACAATTGTTAATGTGATTGTGATCAACAATACGACTAATGTACTAATCGCATTTACACTTGGATTAATACGCTTAGACATTGTATACACCATAATACTCAAGTTTTTCACGCCTTGACCTGTTACAAAATATGAAATAACAAAATCATCAAAAGACATTGTAAACGCAATTAAAGCACCTGAAACAATACCCGGCATAATTTGTGGCACAATGACTTTTACTAAAGCCTGCCAAGGTGTAGCTCCAAGATCCATTGCGGCATCTGCCAAGTTTGGATCTAAAGATTTGATTTTTGGCATAATACTCAAAATCACATATGGAATACAGAAAGCGATGTGTGCAAGTAATAATGTCACAAATCCCTTTTCAATTTGGAATGTGATAAATAAAAGCATCAATCCAATGGCTGTAACAATTTCAGGGTTCATGATTGGAAAATCGTTGACCTGACTTATAAAAGCACGCAATACTTTCTTTGATTTTGATAAACCAATCGCTGTAATCGTACCAATGATTGTAGAAATAATCGTTGCCAATAAGGCAATCACAATAGTGACATACAAAGATTCCATCATGCCATGGTTTTTAAGCATAGCCTCATACCAACGCAATGAGAATCCTGTAAAATGTGTTAATGATTTTGAACTGTTGAAGGAAAAAATAATCATGAATAATATTGGTGCATAAAAGAACACCAATAATAAAACCATGCCTACTTTACCTAATACTCTTTTATCTTTCGACATGTCTATTTTTCCTCCTTATTACGCTCTTCCAATTTTCTTACAAGCATCATTAGAAGCATCATGATCATAGCCATGATCATAGAGATTGCGGAACCAAAGTTCCATTCTCCAACGGTAATGAATTGATTTTCAATCACGTTACCAATCAAGAAGAATTGTCCTCCACCCAATAATTTAGGAATGAAGAATGAGCTTACGGCAGGTAAGAATACAAGTGTAATACCTGAAACAACACCAGGTAAAGAAAGTGGGAAAATAACTTTCCAGAAAGTTTGAAATTTATTGGCCCCCAAATCCTGTGCAGCTTCTAATAAAGATTTATCCATCTTCGTCAAAGCTGTATTGATCTGTAAAATCATAAATGGCAAGAAGTTATATACCATACCAATCAACACGGCAGCTTCTGTATATAAAAGTTCAGTGTGAATTCCAAACAAACCTAAAAAGCTACTAATAATTCCATCGCTTGATAAAATTCCAATCCATGCATATGTTCTTACAAGCATATTGATCCAAGTAGGAAGTGTAATCGCAAGAACTAAGATTTGTTGAATCTTAGGACTATTTTTTGAAATAAAATATGCGATAGGATAACCAATCAACAAACAAATAATGGTTGTCTTAATGGCAATCCATAAAGAGCGCCATAAAATCAACAAGAAATCTTTGTCTGTAAAGAAACGAACATAGTTATCCAATGTTAGCTTAAAGTGCACAATACTGTTGCCTTGCTGAATGACTGAATAAAACGCAATCAGCAACATCGGAAGCAACAACATAATACAAGCCCAAACAATATAAGGAATTGCTAATTGTTGAAATTTTTTCATTTTCTAGAATCCCATTTTCTCCATAACATGAATATCTTCTGCAAAGAAAGTAAGTCCGACTTCTTTTCCTTCCTCTACATAATCCGTTGTATGAATCTTAAATTCACGTCCTGTTGTCCAGAAAGTAACCTTATAAATTCCTTCCTTGATTGTTTCAGGATCAAAATCATAATCTACATCTAGATCTACTGTTTCGTTTTCATCATCCAACTTCCAACCTTGTGCATTCGCCCAAGTCTTCAAATCTGTATCAATAGCCATAGATTCCTTGATTTCATCGACTGTTTTAAAGAAGTTAAATGCAGATACAGCTTCATTAGCCTTCTTGTTTTCAACAACTCTTTGATCTACAACCCAAATCTTACGAGTGATCGAAGTCTTGTTGTTTGTTGAGAAAGTCACTGTATATTCTCCAACTTCTTGTTTTAAATCTGTATCAATATCATGAATAGAAATGAATTCATCCGTTTCTGGATTCCAGGCTTGTGCATCGGCACGCGCAATGATTTCCTTATCATCAATATCTTTCATATCTTCTAAGTCTAGATAGAAGTCATTGGCAGAAATCTTTTCTTTTCCATCCTCACTTGTGATCGCATAGTTCTTATTTACGTGCATATTTACCGTAACATGCGTACCAGGAACTGTTTCCACCATAATTTCATAGTGAACACCCTTAAATAATACACTTTCAACTTCCCCAGTCATCTTGCCATCTTTTACATCCACAATGTCAATATCTTCTGGACGAATCACAACATCCACTGGTTCATTTTCTTTATATCCAACATCCACACAATCAAATGTAATGTCATCAAAACGTACTTTTTTATCGCAAATCATACGAGCCGGAATAATATTACTTTCCCCAATGAACTTGGCAACATATTGATTGACTGGCTCATTATAAATATCTTCTGGACTACCAACCTGTTGAATCTCGCCATCTTTCATAATAACGATCTTATCTGACATTGTTAGCGCTTCTTCTTGATCATGTGTAACAAAAATAAATGTGATTCCTACTTCTTGTTGAATCTTTTTCAATTCATACTGCATCTCTTTACGAAGTTTCAAATCTAGTGCGCTAAGTGGCTCATCTAACAATAATACGCTTGGCTCATTAACTAGGGCACGCGCAATCGCAACACGTTGCTGCTGACCACCAGATAGTAAAGTAACATCTTTATTTTCAAAACCTTCAAGACCAATCAGCTTCAACATTTTCATAACCTTTTGATCAATGACATCCTTACTCATCTTCTTGATTTTTAAACCAAACGCAATATTGTCATATACATTCATATGAGGGAATAATGCATATTTTTGGAAAACTGTATTCAACTCACGCTTATAAGCCGGAACCTCACAAATATCTTCTCCATTTAAGATGACTTGTCCTTCACTTGGTTCTAAAAAACCACCTAAAATACGTAATAAAGTTGTTTTTCCACATCCACTAGGCCCTAACAGAGTAACAAACTCATTTTCATATATATCTAAATCAATACCCTTTAATACAACTTGTCCATCAAATTCTTTCACAATGTGACGAAATTGAATTAATTTATTCTTTTCCTGTTCCATCTATACTCTCTCCTTGTCCATTAAAATACAGGTGGTGTAGATAGCCACAATACTTTGGCATCCGCACTCGATACGTTTTCTAAATAATGCCCTTCCTTACCTGTAATATAGAAGGTTTCTTTTGATTTAACTTTTAACCTTTTATTACCAACAACTAAAACAATAATACCCTTTAAAACATAGCCAAATTCTTCACCTTCATGCGCCTTGACTTCTTGTGATTTTGCCCCTGGCTTCAAAGTCAATAGAATTGGTTCCATTTGATTCTTTTGTGCATTTGGAACAATATATTCTGTAACAAAATCTTCTTGTTCATTCACAAAAAAATCCTGAGTATGAAAAACAATTTGTTCTTCTTTACTCGACTGAAAGAAATCCGCTAAATTCGTTCCTAGAGCTTCCAAAATATTTTCTAATGCAGAAATATTTGGACTTGTTAAATCGCGTTCTAATTGGGATAAAAAGCCTTTTGTTAATTCACTACGATTCGCAAGTTCTTCCAAAGTCAACCCATTCTGGGTTCGAAGCTCTTTTAGTTTTTTGCCTATTTTCATTCAATCACCCCTGTTTTGTTTTTTATACTAAACTTTTTGTTTCATTAAAAGAACAAATCTATTATATAGGAAACCTTCAATTATGCAAGAAAAAAAGAGCAATTTTTCTTGCTCCTAAGTTAAAACTATTTAACACTTCCTGCATTGCGCAAACGATACAACACACAACTCGTCATAACAGCTAAATAAAGTGCTTCACTCATACCTTGCGTCTGCAATGTTAAGGGATAATGATCGCGTATGATAAAGTCCATACTAATATTTGTACTTTGTGATATTTTAAATATCTTATCCACATTGATTTGTCCTTCATCCCAATACTTTGATGTATTCCTTGACACTTCCATATACTTGCCGAATTCAGTTTGTGAAAGAGAAAAAACAACTTCACGTATAAAGCGCATGCGATCACCCATATCGGTTTCTAAATTATAATTATAATCTTTAATTTTTTTACTTCGCGTAACACCCATAAATAGTTCGGGATGTACTAATTTTATAATATCTTGAATCTGGTTTATCGTTAATCCTTCTAAACTAATTGGCTGATTATTCATTTCATCAAAGAAAATGGAATCAATCGACTGGTTTTGTTTATCTGCAAGAAGCAAGACAATCCTTACTTGTGTACGATTTTTTGAGTGAATCTGCCTTCTTAAATTACGCAAAGACATATGGGCTGCTTGGGCAACTTCTTCTTCAGATATATTATGATCTTCAATATATTGAATAATTTGTTTCATAAAAAAACACCCCCACGTTAAACCTTTAATGCCTATGCTTCCTTATGTCCCATTTTGTTTTATCTATATTCATTTTGACTTCCTTTGTTGCTTACTGCTCTTTTTTGATTCTAGAATTTTTAGCTTCTATACATCAAAAATACATCACAAAAAAAGGGGCCTACTCGGCCTCTTTCTTTTGTCGTTCTATGTCTTCTCTGATCAGATCTTTCAGGTATCTGTTGACGCTTTCTTTTGTGTCTAGGTATTCCAGAATGTCTGCGTCATGCTTTAGATGAAGCCTGAAGGTCTTGATTTTGTATGTTTTATCGCTCCACTTTTGATTTGCTCTTTTTCTTGCTTCTGATACTGTCATGTGTTCTATCTCCTATCTGTATTATACATTTAGCATTTGGATCATTTCAATCTCTTTTCGAAGTCCTTTGATATTCTCGATAGCTCTTTGCGCTGTGTCTACAGCTTCTCGGATTGTGTCCCAGTCTTCTCCGTCAGGTTCATTGTTTAGTATGTTTACAGCTTCCGCTGTGGCCTCTCTATAGGTGTTTTGCCACTGCCTGATTTCCTCTTTTCTTTGATCCACTAAAGCTTTTGTAATATCATCCATGATTAGTCCTCTATTATTTCCATTAATACGTCCTTAGCGTCTTCGTCGCAATTGTGCCTGTACAGCCAGTTTGCTACTTCCTTTACTGTCATCATGTGTTCATTGTAATACAATTGATCCATCATGTCTTCCCTTAATCTCATTACTGCTTCTTCTCTAGTCATGTTATGCTTTCTCCTCTTATTCTTTTCCTAAATTCAGGATTCCTTCTAATTCATATTTATAGTTATTGTAGATTGTTAGGTCTCTTTCAAGTTGTTCGATTCTAGCGCAGATTTGTTTTACACAGTATGTGTTCCCTTTTTGTGCTTCTCGAACCAAGTCTTCTTTTTCTTGTTCTAGTGAGCGATTAATGCTTTCAATTTGCCATGTTGTTCTGTTTATTAATAGCTCTAATGGTTTTTCGATTTCTGTTTTCATTGTGTTCTATCTCTCTTTCTTTTTACACTCACATTGTAATGTATTACAGTACATAAAGCAAGCAAAAAAGCAAAAAATAAAGCAGAAAATAAAGCAGAAAATAAAAAGGAAGGGAATGCTATTTTTCAAGCATTCCCTTGATCCGTTCCGATAGGTCTTTGACCTGTTCCTTTAGTGTAGCCACTTCTTTTTCTAGCTCGTTATGGCTTTCGATTTTTTTTGCTAGGCTGTCGACCTTTTTGTCCATCTGTTCTACCTTGTAATCCAGCAAGGCCGAATGTTTGGAGTTACTGGTCCAGGTTGCTAGGACTGAAGGTACCCCGACGCAAAGTCCGGATATGATCGCCACCAGAATTGTATCAGTCATTATTCTTCCTCATTTACTTCTGGCAAACCTGCTAGGCTTGTTAGAATTGAGCATACGCCTGCCACGACCGTTGTGCTTGCTGCGTACATCCAGTTAATGTCCGGAACGGCTGCGCCTACGGTGATAGAGGCTAGCGCTGTTTGAGCCATTGTCTTGATTGCTCGAACTCCTGCTGCTTCCCACCATGCTTTGTTTGTAAGTCTACTCATCCCCTGTTACCTCCTATTAAAAAGGCACGCCATCTGGCATGCCTTCAATCACCTATACTATTCTAGAAACCGTTTCTGATGCGTTGATCAGAGTTCCGGCTGCTGATGTAACCCACGTTAGAGCGACCTTGTTTCCTGGTGCAGCTGGTGCTGCCTGAATGACAGCAGATACTGGAAGAGTGATCACGTTGTCTACTGCGGTTGTTGTTACTTGTGCTAGGGCTCCCGGGACTGCTGTCCCGTTGGCGTAAAGTTGCACTTGATTTGTTCCCGCTGCAGTTGCTGAAATCACGAAGTTTCCATCCACTTTATATGTTCCAGGTTTTACGATCTCCAGAGCGTTTCCGTTTAGATTGACTCTGTTGTTTGTCCGAACCTGAACGGTTCCAGGTGGGATCGTTGCGCCCGCTGCTAGTGTTGCGCTTGTCGTGTTGACGACTTGGATCATGTTTCTACCTCTAGGCTACTGTAGCGCCTGTAGGGTAGTAGGTTCCGTATTGTGGGTAGTAAGGCGGATTTGTGTAATATCGTCCTAATTGGCTCAAAATGTTTTGAGTTTGTACGCTGTTTGAAATTGCCTGCAGGCTTTGATCATATTGAGTTTTCAAGGCATCATATTTGTCTTGCATCATTTGAGTCTTTAAGTTGCAGCAGCATTGTTCCATCTGGTGAGATAGGTTGTTAATGCTTTCCTGTACTCCTCCAAAACCTTGGCATAAAGAACTGTTTACACCGTTGAAGCCATTCATCATGGCCATCTGTGTTTGGTTTGCGTTTTGCATCTGGTTCACATTCATCTGGTTGATTAGCTGCGCGTTTTCGTATGCGTTTGAGCAAATTCCGTTTGTGATTCCGTCTAGCTTACTAATAATAGCTTGTGTATCAAATCCGCGCTGAACCTCTGCTTGTGTGCCTTGCTGGTTGTTTCCCCAGGCTCCGCCGCCACCAAATCCAAAAATTAAAAAGAATAAAATTAGAATGATAATCCCGTTTCCTTCTAGAAAGCCATCTTTGTTTCCAGTTACAGAAGCGATATCAGATAATGATAAGTTGTCCATGTGTGTTCTCCTTTCTTATCTATCTTGATTTTGCAAAATCCTATTTTAGAAAGCCCTTGAACTGTTCCGCCATTTGTTTGGCTTGATCCAGTTGAGCCTGTGTAAATTTTCCGGAGGCCATCAGCTCGTTTAGAAGTTGCTGTGGATCCTGTGTCCCTAGCATCTTTTTAAATTGCTGAAATTGTTGCAGCATGTTTCCGTTTCCTCCTGGTCTATTTTGAAGTAGTGGATTCATGACAGTTGCCTCCTCTCGCATTCTGTTCTACCTTTGAAAGCCATTCCTTGAATTCTGCCTTCGTTAGGTACTTGTCTTCCGGTTGATCTTCTTTCACTTCCTGGAAGCTATAGGCCTTGATCGTACAGAAGCCGCTTGCGTCTGCTTGTTTCTGATAAAAGATAGGCTTGTTACTATCCATTAAAATCACGGACTGGTTTGGTCCTAGAGTGAAAGCTTTAGCACTTTCGATTCCGTTTACAAATTGAATCTGGTTCATTTGTTGCGGTGCCTGCATCTGCGGCATCCCGAACTGCCCAGGCTGCGGCATGAAATTATTGAAATATGGTGTGTTCATTGTGTTCTACCTCTTTTCACCTATATTCTCTTATATTTTCATGTCTGGAACCATCCCTCTTTTGTCCTTCTTTAGCTTGTAAAATCCGAAGGCCATATCTACCAAAAGGGCCCAGTAGTAGTCATTTAAATCTTTGACGGTTTCTTCGAATTCGTCTTTTGACATGCCTGCGTCCTGGTAGTGCCATTGCGAGTCTTGCGTTTTGCTTCTTAGCTGGTATACAACTTTTTTCTGTCTATCGCTCAGTCCTTGTTCCTCAATTAGAAAATGAGCAAAGTCTGGGCGTAGAGGTGTCTGATATCTTCTATTTATCCTTCTATTCATTGTGTTCTATTGCTGATCCTTTCTATTTAAATGTTCCGTATGGCTTTACATTTACTCCTGCCGAATTTAGTTCTCCAGCGGCCATCCAGCGTCGTGTTCCGTCGCCACCAATCCAGCTGATCCATACATATCCTTCTCTACGAACATACCCGTCGTAATTTACATGCATTCCGTTAGTATAGGTTAGTCCTGTATCTTGTCCTTTTAGGCTTGGTGCTCGTCTGATTTTGATTGTGCAAGCAGGATAGAATGTTGCTTTCTCATATTTAAAGTCTGAAGGAATGCCATTTAGTACTGCTGCTGATCCAGTAGCGCTTCCCCCTCCTTGATTGAATGGTACGTGGCTAGCATCTGTCCAGTTTGCGAATGTTCCTTTATTTAAAATCACAGTTCCATCTGTTACAAATGCTAAATCCGCGGACACGTTGTTTGGAAGGTGCCAAGTGCCTTGTGCGTTTCTATCGTACATATGTGTGTATTTGCCTTTTGCGACTTCCATGTGGCTGTGATTTCCTGTAGCGTATCCAGTTGTCCCTTCATCTCCGAACGTGTCGCCTTGCTTGAAATACTTCACTCTTTTAATGTCTTCGATATAGTTATCGTGAATAAACATAAATGTAGCAAAATCAATCGTTCCGTCTCTGAATAGCACTTTCTTGTCTGATTCTAAGAAAACGGCGTTTCCGTTTCGTGCTGAATCATAGGCTACTAGATGACAGTCGCATGGTGCGATTGTTTCATCGATTCCAGTATCCTTTCCCGCGTTGTCTAATGCGTTAGTGCCCAGGTGTGTTCCTACGTTGTTTCCTTGGGTTACATTCATGTACTCCATTGGAAAACCTAAAAGCTGATATCCGCCTTTTGTTAGTTTTTGTCCTTTTCTCATATTTTGGACCTCCTTCTATTTATGAAAAAGAAGAAGCTTTTTAGCTCCTCCTTGTTTCCAGTGTTAGTATGTTTCTCCGGTAATTTCTTTATACTGATCAGCTGTGATGAATCCTTTTTCACAGAACTTTCTTACCTGCTTATCTGTATATAATTTTAGATCATAAAATCTTTTAACTTTTTCAAACATAGATTAAGCCTCGCTTTCTTCTAGAAGTGTGTCTGTCATTAGCGCTGTATACATCACCTGCGCTTCAATCTTATCCTGTGTTGTTGCTTGTTGTTCTGGTTGCATGATTTCCGACTTCTCATCTTCGGAAATCTCCACAATCTTTCCTTCTGTAAATTTATAATTGTATCTTCCATACTCATCAATTAATCCTTTTTCTAGATACTGTGATTGAGCGTGTACGAATTTATCACCTTCTCCTTCATCAATATTTGTCATTCCTTGAATTTCTTCATTTGTTAAGAAAATTTCTGAATCAATTAATGTGATACATTTATCTTTATTTAATTTGACATATACCTTATACATTCTTCTCATTCCTTTCTACGCATAAACTTCTGCGTCTAATTCAATGTAGCTATCTTCATCAAAGATAACAGTCATGTTCTGTGGTGTTGCACTTGAAGGAGCTGAGGGTATCGTGATTTCTGAATATTTAGATAATACGATATTTGGGAAATCACTGAATTTGTATTTGTTATTGCGCTCATAGTAATAAATCCAAAAGTTTCCTACACACTTAATAGTCGGCTTTGTTCGCATGTTTGCTATGGCTTCGCACCCAATGTACATTTGTGTTGTAAAATAGCCATTTAATGGTGTATTTACGACATTGTAATACATCATACACTTCTGTAATTCGTTTGCGTAATTTGGTGCTACGTAAGCAGTAGCTTTACTACCCTTCTCTAATTTAATCCATTCAATCGTAATCGATGCACCTTGTTTTAATTCAATGCTTGCTTCCTTCAAATAGGATAAAGTTACGGTATTTAATCCTTTTACAATCTTCTTTCCTTTTGCTTGATTGTATAGATACGCATTACCTGTCACTGCCGTAATATTGCACGATAATGTGCACGTATCATTGATTGCGTGTTCTAAGATTTGTTTAAGCCACGAACTTGTATCGGTAGTAGCTAAGGATGTGATAGTAGCCGTGCCATCAATATTGTATACGACCTCAGTATTAATGCTCATCCATCTATCTAGTGTGTATATTGGCTTTGTAGTGTTATTCGTATATGTTCCACGTCCTCTTTGGTCAACTCTAAAGTTAGAGTTAATCAATAAATTTGGATTACTGAATCTTTCTGCAATGTAATCCGTTAATTGCGACAATGTACCTTTTTTTAATCCTGCTCCGTTATGAACAGGCAATAAGCTTGTATCTGTAAAGCTAGGCAATGCGTCTAATTCTGTTACTTGTTTTCCTGCCATCTTATTCCTCCTTGACTTTATATTTCTAATCCGTGCCGACTTCTCCACTTGCGACTTCGTAAGACCAATCGGCTAAGATTGTATTTCCTTTTTCATCCACTAAATCTTGAGCACTAGTTGCGTTTAAATTTGTGGTAAAATGATTATTCATTAACATTTCATTTAGTGCATTGTGTGATGTGGTTACAGACTTTATTTTATCGACAAGCCACTTAATAGAGGCTTTGTCTTTAAATACATAAGCCATATATTATGACCACATTGTTCCTAAATCCGATGTACTAATTGCTACTAATTCTGAACTCTTTACATATGCCGATAAATCAATGTCTGTATTACCAATCTTTTCAAATGTTTTTGTATCTGCAATCCAAATATACTCATCATAGATATCTTGTGTTCCGTGTGAATGTGAAACCAAATAAATCACACCGTTTGAACCTGTAGTAGGTAATGAATCTACCTTCTGATATTTAATAGATGTTACATTCCCCATTGCCGAATTAATCAACGATTGTACTTGTGATTGTGTCTGATAGCCTTTGCCGGTAATTGTATTATTTACCTGTGTAGCGTTTTGGAAGTCACTGTCATTTGATAACTGAGATACCTTTGTTGGCACTGAAATGGCAACTGCTTTTGAACTTGGTTCAATTTTTGTTCCGTTAACACTCACTGACTCAATCACGTTTACTTGAGCACCACTTGCAATGCCACTTAATTTGTTCTTTTCTGCATTTGTATAGTCATTTGTCGATAAGCCTTTACCACTTACCACATCAACTTTTCCACCTAATGCAGTTTTAATTTTACTAATTAATAGAGTTAATCCACTCTTATCTAAATATTCAATAGCCATTCTTTTTTCCTCCTTATAAACTATTCCATATTTCATCTAATTCATTTGTTGATACCGAAGTTACAGAACCTTCTGCCATAGCACCAATATCTTCCGGTGTATACACCGGTCTTGTTTCTGATTTCGCCCATGTCGGAACTGTTGGGTCTATTTCTTCAACTTCTCCAATAATTTCATTACCATTTAATCTTGGTTTGTTCTTTAGTTTGTTGTAATCGTTTGTACCTTCAACGAATTTCTCATCTAGGTCTAAAGATACTCTTTCTTTATCTTTATTGATTTCAATTTGAAGTTTGTCTGATTCATCTTGTATATTCATTTGAATATCTTTCATTAGAATCATGTAATCACTTCCTTGTTCAGAACTCTATATACATTTGTTGTCTTAATAGGAGAAGCAATAGCAACTCCTCCTTTTGTAATCATTCTCAATTGAATGTTACAAGTTCCCTCTTTGAAATTTAGCGTTTCTTCTTGGCTTAACAACACCGAAATAATATTTCCTTCAACTTTTAAATCGCTAGATTCTTTCTTCAAGATATATCCGTTCTGCTCAAATACCACATAAATGTTCTGCATTTCATTTATATCAATGTCATTTAATGTGATTTGAATTGTTGGCGTTGTTCCTTGTCTCATGATTTCACCTTGTAAGTCCAATCTGTGCCTACTTCACCGGACTCAACTTCATACGCCCAATCTGCTAGAACGTTTGAGCCTTCCTCGTCGATTAGTGTCGTGTTTAGATCCGCCATGATTTCTGTATAAATGTGATTCTTTAGAAGCATGTCTTCAAGACTTAGAATGCGCTGAGCTAGTGATGCAGCAACGTCACCCTTGAGCGTTTCCTCTAAACTATCAAACCATTTTCTGAATTTCTCATTATTAGAATTCTGAAATTCTTCATTTTCTTTCTGGATCCTCTCATAGAAACTTTGGAATTGATCGTATAGCTCTTGTGTTGGTACTTTTGTTAACGTATCAACTGTTAAACCGCAGTAATTTTCGTTAAGTCGTACATCCTGAATCATTTCCTGCGTAATCTCTCCAGCTGATGCCTTTAAATTTACAATGGCAAGGATCAGCTCATACTGTTCTAAATTTCTAATTGGCGTAGGCCTTGACTGTGTTCCTTCCTGATATACGATACCGCACGTGTTGCTGCTTTTATCATATCGAATGGCCACGTAGTCGTATCTAGTGTAGTTCGTAGCGACGGTAGCTGTCAGGGTAGTTTCGTCTTTAGGCGAGTAAACGATACCGCCTATTCCGTCGCTGGATGTCTTTAAAAAGGCGAGCCCGTTACCGACTGATATATTCATACCGCCGGCAATTTTTACTTCAAAATCTTCACCTGTGATATTAAAAAGGCCAGGTGTTCGCCCGGCATGGAACATCCGCAGATCTTCTGCCAGATACTCCGTATCGTTTAAAGGGTACGCTGTCATGAGCCCCCTCCTTTCATTTTTGTTGCGCTTTCTTGAACCTCTACAAGTTCTAGTTCAAGAGTGACCTTCGTCTGTAAATTACTTTCTTCTACAAACTTAAGGCCTGCTATTCTTGCAAACGTAAATAGATTGAATTTAAAGCTTAGACACGGTATCACGTCTCCTAGATCGAAGTCCCGTTGAAGGACAGCCCTCTTGTCGGCCCCATCAATCTTAAATTCAAATTTAGAAGAGCCCTTCCTAGTCTCTGCTAGCTTACTAAGGCCCCTCTCTTTTAGCAAATTACTATATTCTTCTTCCGTATAGGTTTGCTTGTTACCTGATGCATCAGTATATGTAGACTGCAAATCTCTGGCATCCACATACAGTTCCATTCTCGGCTCGTCTCCTATTCGAAGATCTACAGTCACACATTTTCGTTCTGATCCGGATTCTTCACCGTACACGTAAGCATAGTTTTTATATCCCGATATATCCTCGATAAAAGTCTGCGAGATTAGGTTTCCAAGTCTATCCGAAAACCTCAACTTGCTTTTTGTTGATCCAGTATAGATTTCGAAGTAATTCAGTGTAGTCCCTTTTAGAACTACTCTGTATCCGTAGCCTACCAGCCCGCAGTATTTCTGGGCCATAGTCCTGAGTGTGTCGTATGTTGTGTCGGATGCGTTCTCAAGCTTTCCAGGAAGGCCTGTATTCTTCCCGATTACTATATCCAATCCACGTTTGTTCTTTTCAAAATTACCGAGCAGTGATTGTTCTACATTTCGAACGGTCAAAGTATAGAGGTTTATACGGTCCTCCAAATTGTCCATATGTCCGAGTACAACAATTTCTTTTGCAAGTCTTTCTACGGATTCTATAAAAAGAATCTCATTTCTTTCCTTGCAAACGATTCGGTTCCATTTTTGTAGATACTTTGTATTGAATTCTGTGTATTCCACATGGATTTCTACTTTTCCTGTTTCGTAATATTTTGGATTCCATTGCACGCTCGTGATATTTTGAAGAGGTCCTTGTCTCTTTCCTCCTCTGTCATAAACGTAGTAGTGCATATCTATACCCCCGCCAGTACTTCATCAAATCGTAGAAGCGCATCCAGGCTTCCTGGGTTTTCTTCTGCAGTATAATTCAGTACATTTTCTCCTGGTTGAATTTGGAAAAACTCGGAGTCATAATCTGTCATCCAGAAAATGTTTTCTACTTCTCCGTTTCGTATCAAGTGGCAGTATTGCTCGTTTTCAAAAGTATTTATTTCTAGCACGTCCCCTATATTCATTTCTAGGTCTGCCACTTGTCCGAAGGATATATGCTCCTGAGTAAACACGTTTAGAATTTTCGGATTCTTTACTTTTGCCTCTGCTTTCATAGTCAAAAGAAAACCTGTGTTTATGCTTCCCTTGTAGTCGACTGTCACTAGTGGGTTTAGAATCTTTTCTGATATTTTCCAGGGCTCTGTATTTGAAAAGGAGCGAGGAAATTTAAAAAGTGACCTCAATCTCTGGAAGGTCACTTTTGTTTCCTCTGCACGTCTTGCGTATGGAAATGGAGCCCTCAATACAATCTGGAATTTCTGCCAAGTTTCATTAAGTGTGATGATTGGCGTCGCTTTAGGCTCAACCTTCCAGTATACGTCGACCCCAGCTCTAGTGTTGATATAACGCAGTGTTGCTGATACTCCAGGAAGGATTACAGCTAGAAGATTTTTTCTAGTGTCTGCATTATATTTAAAGCGCCCCTCTAGGGTGATGTCCTTGGGCTCAATAGAAGCACCGGACACCGTTGTCCCTATTTGATTCGAAACGCTTGATTCTGATAAAGTGATCTCGTTTTTAGAGATTCCGTCTAGCGTTGTTAGTCGGATGCCTGAGGCCTCGGAAAACTCAACTGATTTCCCCAGGTTGTTTGTGTATATTACTGTTACGCCCATGCTAACCTCCTAACCATTCTTTCTGTTTCTTGCGCGATTTCGCTAGGTCTTAGCTCCTTCGCTGAATTTATAGTCTGATCTACTTGATAGACGACAGTATTGCCTAAGCCGTTTCCTAGGGCTCCAGGATTGCCTTCTAGGGCCAATCTTGAAGTTAGGCTGTCCGTGTTAGCGGCGTCTAGTAGTTCTGTCGACATGTTACTCATAAAGGCCTTAGCCTTTGGCATAGCTTTTTCTACGCCTAGAGTGATTCCAGCCGGAATCCATTTACCGATACGATCCGCAAATAGTCTTGAAGGCGACCCGATTCCTAAGGCATCTTTTACGCCGTCAATAAGTCCCTTGGCCATGTTTCCAAGCCATCCAGTCAAACCGCTCCATGCGTTGCTGATTCCTTTTTTAATTCCGCCTACAATGTCAGAACCAATAGACATCATTCGACCAGGAATCTCTTTTACCTTGTTCACGATCCCATTAAAGAATTGCTTTCCCGCTTGAATCGCTTGATTTGCAAAGCTTCCGACAAAGCTTGCAGCCTTTGAAATCGTGTTTGATAAAAAGGACCACACCTTTCCAGGTAGTTGGGTGAAAAAATTTATCAAGTTAGATAAGAAATCGCTTCCTGTCTGTATTGCTTTTTGTACCATTTCGGATGCCCAGGAAGCAACATTAGAAATCACTTCTGATAAAAAAGTCATTACATTTCCAGATATCTCAGAAATAGATGTTACGAAGTTATTGAAAGCCTCTGGAATTGTTACTGTGAAGAAGTTTACGATTCCATCTATAACTTGGCCAGTAGTTTCCTTTATGCCATCCCATAGATTGATCCAGAATTCTCTGAAGCTGTCGCTCGTGTTCCATAGGTAAACGAACGCCGCTACTAGTGCTCCGATAGCTACGACCACTAATGTGATAGGGCCACCGATTACCCCTAGAGCTGCGCTTAGTCCAGAAAGGCCTCCGCCAGCTAGTGTAAATGCTTCGGCCATACTAGCAATCACGCCCGTTCCTGATGATGCAGCGTAGGCTAGGCCATCAATCAATCCAGAACCCTGTGATACTAAATGTCCGAATGTCTTGATCTTCTTTCCAGCGTCACCGATTGTTTTAGCTATATCGCTTACCGCTTTGATTCCCTTCCAGGTTGCAAAGGCTCCGGCGACTGCTGCAATCAATGGAGCTAGTTCTTTTGCTTTGTCTATGATAGTAGGCAAGTTATCAATGAAGGCAGCAGCAAACTCTCCGACTTTCTCTACGACCTGAGGCAGAATTTCTTTGATCCTGTCTAGTGCATCTTTGATAAAGTTCAGTGAGTCTCCTGGGTCTAGTTTTTCTTTGACTGTGTCTTTTACTTTGTTCCAAGCTTCTTGAATTTTTTCTGCTGCAGCTTTGATTGCTTCCGCTGTTGGTGCGAAGAAATCCTTAACTGCATTCAGCGCTTTCGGTAGTTCTGCGGCAATCCAATTCAGGACGTTTCTAATTACTGATCCAAAGCCGGCAATCATTCCTTGAATATTGGGTAAACCACTATCTGTTAAAAAATTGTTTAAAGCATCGATAATGTTAGCTATACCGATCGCGATACGTGCTGACATATTTGAAAAGCTTGTCGCAAAACTTCCGGCCATTTCCTTTGCTTTTCCTGCTACTGCTGGGAATGACTCTGTCCCGTTCTCTAAAGCATCCATCAGTACGTCATTAAATTCCTGTGCACTAATCTGGCCCTTGGAGAAGGCGTCTGATACTTCCGCCATACTTTTCCCCGTTTTCTCTGAAAAGATTTTTAAAACAGGAATTCCTGCGTCCGTCAAACGTTGCCACTGATCTGCAGATATTTTTCCACTGGCATTCATCTTTGCGATTGAATCTATTGTATTGGCTAGAGTCTCGTTGGTTCCGTCTCCGTAGAAAGAAACGGCATCCATCATATCCTTTACCATTCGAGTAGATTTATCTAAGCCTAACCCTGATGTTGATTGCCAAATTATTTGAATATGAAAGTGAATAATCTAATCACATTAAATG
>OLQN01001109.1_pt1 | contig 21070 bp, 21 predicted proteins | sample 1673181 | NCBI WGS metagenome assembly OLQN01 (sample SAMEA3136763, study PRJEB25190) | human gut metagenome | biome: human gut; feature: human-associated habitat; material: faeces | place: Austria | collected 2013
TAATCCTTGGTACTAAGCCCTGTCCGAAGTACATCGTCATAAGAGAAATGGAACGGAACTTTGCTGTCCTGGTTAAAGGTTTCATACATGATCTGTAACCGTTCCTCTCCGTTCAGCGGATAGGCAGATACCCCAAGGATCTTAAAGTTATTCAGAATATCCGACTCGATACGTTCCAGTTTTGGCCGTGCTTCCCGGATATTCTCCGCTTCAATCCCAAATGTGATATATTTGGTACGCATCAGCCCGTTATTTCCTTTTGCCAGCTGGTTATTGAGCATCTGGGCAAACTCCATACGTAGGTCATCAAATTCATCCTCCTGCGGATTGATATGGATGACCTTCTCATACTCTGCCATGTTGCTGTGCTGGTTGATAAAAGACAGCTGAAAATGAATTGTGCTGTCAAAGTAATTCAGGAAATCACACCAGTTTTCAAAGATGGCGTTCTTATCTTCATTCTGTGCCAGCTGATAGTTGATGTCATAAAAACGGATCGTCTTGGAATAAAACTTGTCCTGCACCCGGCAGATACCGTCCCTTCCCATCTCATGGTATGGAATCGACTGCTGTGCAGTGATCCTCTTATCTCTGGCACTATCCGGTGTTTTCTTTCCTGTCCCACTGCCTTTCGTTCCGGAAACCACTTTTCCTGCCGGACGCTGCCCCGACGGTGCTGCGACAGATCTGCTCTTTTTCTTTTTTGCGTTTTTCTTTGCGTCACGCACTGCCTGCTTTTCTGCTCTGGCTGCCAGCTTTGCTTCCCTTTTTGCATTTTTCTTATCCGCTTTTTCATGTTCCTTATGCAGTTTTTCTTCATATTTCTGTGCCCTTTTGAGGGCTTTCTTTTCCCTGCGTGTCAGTTTCCGATTCGGTCTGCGGACACCTCTTTGCCGTTCCAGTGCTTCATACCCTGTCACCATAGGCTCATCATGCAGTCTGCCGCTTACTGGTTTTCTTTTCATTGCGGGGTCTGGAAGTTCTTCTTCTCCATCCTCCTCATCCAGCCAGTAATCATCCGGATATAATTCGTCTAAGCTCTGTGGCGGCTGTCTATCGTTTTTTCTTTTTAACACCCTTCGTTCCCCCTTTCTTCTTTTTGACCACGGTATACTTTTTCTCGTACATATTTTCCATCTGGTACTTGCGTACCGGAGGACGGATAAATTTTACGGTGATCATATTTTTTAAGACCTTTTCTAACGGGAGTCCATCCTTCTCATACATGGCAAACAAAAATGCCGGAAGCATCAGAAGGCACATCCCGGTCGCTGCGTTACTGGAACCAATAATTCCCCTGCTTAAGAAATAAAACGGAAGCCCTACCGCCGCCGCAGATCAGCTGCCGTTTCGTCAGATTGAAAATGATCTTATTCTTGACCTTGGTTAAGTCTTTAGGCACAGATACAAATGCCATTGCCAGTTCCTCCTTTCTTAATGGGCGTTAAAGATACTGCGGGCGAAGTTTCCTGTTTTCATCAGACTGAAACACAGGATCACCGTGTATGCCATCACGCCGAACAATGCAGAATGTATGTTATCTGACATCTGGATGTTTGTGACCAGGACCGCATAGATTCCCACGCAGACCATCATAAAAAATCCCTGGAATGCCAGTGCAAACAATCCACGAAGATAGTTGTTCCCGATCTGCCCCCATTCCCGGTTGGACATGGTTGCGAACGGGATCGCTCCAACGGACGAATAGAGATAAATCTCAATCATACGTCCATACAAAATCACTGTAATAAAGACTGAGATAACCTTCATACACAGGCTCACAAGCATCGTTTCCAGTGCCAGTATGACAAGTTCACCGATCTCCATAGATTCCATCGCCGTTTCCATTGTAGAGATCATCGTATCTATATTGATCGCTGTATCAGAACTGATCACACCTCCCGCCGCATTGACTACATACTGTCCCACATCAAAGACCGCCATAGTAATCGTGAAGGTATTGGAAACCAGCCAGACCGCCACCCACATCTTGAAGAAATATTTAAAAAACATCCAGGTGTCGATCTCGTGCATGTTATTCTTTTCCGTCAGCATGGAAATCAGCTCATAGCACAGCACAAACGTGATGATCATCCCCGCAATGGGGATAATCACCGAGTTTGACAGGTTCTGTATCAGGCTGAAAATGCTACCGTTCCATGCCTGGGGCGTCTGTCCAACCTGGGACGCAATCTCCCCGGTCTTTTCATTGACATCTGTGAACATTGTAGTCAGGTTGGACGTTACCATCCCCGTCAGAAGATCCCTCATCCAGTTCTCGATTGCCTCGAAAATGCCATCGAACATAAATGAGTCCCCTTTCTACGTCAGAACAGCCCTCCAAGTAAGGGGATAAGCTGCGTTCCGATCAGGACTACCCCTCCTCCGGCCATAAGTTGTTTAATTCCCTGGCTTTTAGCCCCTGGATTGTCGTTTCCGTATCCTTCCAGCAGGTTGATCACGCCCCATACTGCAAGGCCGGCTCCAATGGCTACCACTAAGGTTTGTAAAATTGAAATTGCGGAACTAAAAAAAGCCATATATTACCTGGGAACCGGATTCCTTTCCGACTTTATCGACAGAGACAAAAAAAGAGCCGCCATCTTTCCATAGCCGCCCAACTTTTCCGGGAATCCGGTTCCCTTATCCTTTCTCTTTTATTTTGTTATTCCATCATGCCCTGTCCCTGCCTGTAATTTCCCGGCTCCGCCCGGATCGGCGGCCACAGGCGTCTAATCCGCATTGGCAGGATAGCCGTTTCCCTTACCTTCACCGGAAACATTTCCTTCCATTCTTCTGGAAAATCCGGACAGGATAACGCACGGACAATATTCGCCAAAACATTGACCGCCTCTGTAAAAAAATCCATAAACTCCCCTTTCCAACTTTGCGACATCGTGTCATAAAGTCTGTTTCTACTTTGCGGCAGGATGGCATAAGGTTCTCCCGTCACTTTGCGCCACCGTGTCGTAAAGTTTCTTCTCCCCAATCACTTTGCGTCACTGTGTCGCAAAGTCCGCTTCCAGAAGCGCCATCACATCTTTTAAAATGGAATAGCGCACTCCAAATACATACCGGGCAAAGTCCTCCAACTGCTCCGGCTCGTATTCTGCAAGAGGCATCCGGCGCAGTTCATACCAGACCGCCCTCTTGTAATACGGAAGATCGGATATGTACCTGCAGCCAATCTTTGCCTGCATATCCCGGAAAATATCACTCATTCACTTTCCTCCCCTTCTACTTCAAAGAGGTCAAATTCTTCTTTCATCCGTAGCTTTAACGAATGTTTCATATATGCCTCCACATCAAAGCTGTTCTTTTTGTCATAGTCCGACAATAACTTATATCTCCTATGCCGGGTAATATCGAACTTGTCGCTGAAAAACGGACGCACCCCACGGAGCTGCAGGATGCACTTGTTCCCGTCCATCACCGCCAGTTCATCCCGGCTCATCAGTTCCTTGCCGGTTTTCTGATAATTCAGTCCATAGGAACGGCTCTGTCCACGGGTATCCGAGGTGTTATAGAGGTCTATCGTCTCTTTTCCAAGCGTCTCCGAGATTTCTTTTAGTGTGCTTCCCTCCTTGCCGCCCAGGAAAAGCATGGTATCGCAGTTCCCCAGAATTGTTTCTGCGGCGTCTTTATAAATGGTTTTGAGCTGTGACTGCGACTGCAAAATAATAGAAGCCGAGATTTCCCGGCTCCGGATCGTTGCGATCAGCTTATCAAATTTTGGAATTTGTCCGATATTGGCAAACTCATCAAGCAGGAGCCTTACATGGTAAGGCAGCCGTCCTCCATGCACATCATCCGCCCGGTCACAGAGCAGATTAAAAAGCTGGGTATACATGATTGCCACAATAAAGTTAAACGTATCATCCGTGTCCGATATAATCACAAACATGGCTGTCCGCTGATCTCCAAGCATATCCAGTTCCATCTCGTCATAGCTAGTCAGTTCCCTAAGTTCTGCAATATCGAATGGGGCAAGCCTTGCCCCGCAGGAAATAAGGATGGACTTTGCTGTCTTTCCTGCAGCCAGCTTGTATTTTTTATACTGTCGCACAGCGAAATGCTCCGGTTTCTCCCGTTCCAGTTCTTCAAACAGCTCGTCCACCGCATTTTTAAATTCTTCATCATCTTCCCTGGCTTCGGACGCATTGATCAGCTCTAAAAGCGTGGAGAAGTTCTGTTCCTCCTCCGGCGCTTCATAGTAGATGTAGCCGATCAGCGCACAATACAAAAGCCTCTCGGCTTTCACCCAAAAATCTTCGGAAGATTTCTCTCCCTCCCCTTTGGTATTGGCAATAATCGTATTCACCAACTTCAGAATATCTTTCTCGCTGCGGATATACATGAAGGGATTATAGTGCATACTTTTTTTGAAGTTGATGGTATTCAGCACCTTAATCTTATACGGCTCATACACGATCCTTCCATTTTTATCCCGCAGGGGCTTCCCGTCTTTCATCTTCGGGGAACCTCTCTGCAGCATCTTCCCACACTCCACCAGGATTGTACCTTTCGGATCAGTGACCACATACGAAACATTCGGTGTCATCTGCATTAAATTCGGCTTCACATAAAATCTTGTCTTACCGGAGCCGGAACCGCCGATTACGATCACGTTTTTATTCCTGGCATACTTCGGCAGCTTCGGGCGGCTGTTCATGGTCAGCCGTTCCGTCTGCGTCAGAAGGATATTGTTCTCAAATACCGGATCATTAAAAGGCGCTATATCCTTCTGGTTTCCCCACCTGGCGGAACCATACTCCACGCCCTGTCGGTACTTCTTTGCATTTCTCCCTTTCAGATATACCGCCAGTTTCACCATTAAAGCGCCGGCAGCGCCCACACAAAGATCCTGGGGATGAAAGCTGGGCAGGAAATTTTGAAATGCCAGGGAAAAATTCAGGAAAAGCACCCCTAATTTTTCAATCAGGGAATCCCCGATACAATACCGATACAGCCATGCTACTTTGTCTATCAGATAGAATACGATTACATAGGGAATATTCATCATCAGGAGCCGTTTCCCGTCAACAGGCGGCAGATGGCTCTTGACTGTCTCCGATAGTTTCCTCCCGCCTTTTTCAAAAAACCATTTAAATCTTTCTTTCACTGATGTATCATTCTTCTTTATAGGCTTCTTACTCAATGCTCCGGCCCACGCTCCTTCCGGCGGTCTTTCTCCCGCTCCCGGTGCTTTGCCGTCCGCTCTTTTGCCAGGGACAGTTTTTTCCTTAGAGATGGCTTTTCCCCTTTTGAGAGCTGCTTCCCGGTATATTCTTTAAAAGCAGCCGTCATAATATCCACATCCTTTGCCTTGAAAAACACATAATACCGTGGCGGCGATACAGAAGTATCTTTTTTCAGGCTGAAATCAATATTGTACTTCCGGGCATATTTTTCAAAGGATTTGATGTTCCCGTCCGTCACTTCGATATTGGTAATCTGACAGTTCTGTTTCATCAGCTTTTCCATACTTTGTTTTCCGTGGTATTCCACCGGTTCTTTCTGCTGTCTGGACGTTCTGGCAGCCTGCCGCTGTTCCCGCTTCATCTGCTCCATCTTCCGCAGGAGCTTTACCAACGCATTTTTCAGTATCCGGGCAGAAATCTTCCCGCCATTGATACAAAGTGTCACAACCTTCTGGTTGACTTCATCCTGCATATCGGATCACCTTCTTTCCCTCACTCCTGGCGGCACTGACACAGATCCAGAAGAATCTTCTGCAGGCAGTAGCCAATACAGGGAGAGTGCCGTCCATAAGGACACACTTTACAGTCTCCACCCATCCCTTTTTCTCTGCCGGGGCTATCCTGCCGTTCTTCCGGCAGAAGATAATAACAGCGTTTCTTTGTACATTTCCGTTTCCTGCTATGCCAGAAGTAACAGTAAGCACAGTCCTGGGGCTTATCCGACGCATATTTCCCTCTATCCGTTTTCCCCGCCTGCATCCTGTCTGCCTTTCCTCTCCAGTTCTTCCAGTAACCTGTCCTCCCTTGCCGCAACGACAATACAGCAGTACAGTCCAAATAAGAGCAGGAACACAAGTATCCCGCTTACAGCGATCAACCATTTCATTTTTCTCCACCTCTTTCTTGAAACCAAAAAGGGCGCTTATGGAAGCACACGGCTATCCACAAACGCCCAATTCTATCGTATCAATCCTGTTTCTTTTTTCTTGCTTTCATCCAGGCAGCCGCCCCAATCGCTCCAACCAGGCCAAGCCCACAGGAAATCATAAGCGCCACGATTGGCGTGTTGTCTCCGGTTTTTGGTGCGTCCACCGTGGTTGTCGGTGTTTCCGGCGTCTCCGGTATTTCTTCCGGCTCTGCTTCATCCTTCATTACAACTTTCTGGATCTCGCCGGTATCTTTTACCTCAAACGCTACATCCTCTGCGACCAGATATCCTTCCGGTGCGGATTCTTCATGGAGTGTGTACTTTCCAATCGGAAGCATCTCGATATAGTGCGGTTCCTCCGTGGAACTCCAGCTCTCCACGACTTCTCCATTCTCGTCCAGGATGGTCAGCTTCGCTCCCGGCAGCTCCTCCCCGGCAATATCCGTCTTAGAGATTTCCACTTTTGTCACATCATCTTTCATTTCGATTTTCTGAACTTCGGCAGTGTCCTCCACGGTAAACTGGATGCTCTCTGCAGTCACATAGCCCGGAGCCGGAAGCACTTCTGTCATGGTATAGGTCTGGCCGACCACCAGTTCTTTTATGATATGTGGTTCTTTGCCGGATACCCATTCATCCACAACTTCTCCATTTTCATCTGTCACCGTCAGCTTTGCCCCCTCAACTTCCTTTCCATCTGTCAGAGATGTTTTCGTAAATTCAAAGACTGTCGGTTCATCTTCAAAGATGAATTCGTAAGAAACCGTCGCTTTTTCAGAAGATTCTGCTGTAAAGATAAACTCCTGCACCTCATCTGTCGTAGCAAATCCCGGAGCCGGAGAAGTCTCTTTCACCGTATAGGAAAATCCAATGGGCAGATCTGCCTCAAAGGTCAGCTTTCCATCCTCGCCGGTTGCCTTTTCCTCGATCACGGTTCCCGCTTCCAGGATCACATCCCCGTCTTTATTGGTAATGTCCTCTTTTGCGGAAAGGGCAAATACAGCGCCCTCCAGTACCCGGTCAGTGTCCTTTTCTTTCTTCAAAACAGAGACTTCCGCCTTCTGACGGTTATTCTGCCAGTCTCCAGACCAGGTAACTTCCACCGTGTCCTGATCCACATAGGACAGGTCAATCTCCCGGATTTCCCCGTCCAGCACATAGCCTTCCGCTGTCTCCTTTTCTTTCACATAGTATTTCCCAAGCGGAAGATCAGAGAGCTTCGCAATCCCTGTCTCATCTGTGGTAATCGTGGCGATCAGCTCGTCCTTTTTGTAATAGTCCTCACTTTCGCCGTCCGCCGCCTGGATGTCCTCCAGTACGTATACCTCAAAGGTTACGTCTTTTAAAGCGCCGGTAATATACTCAAAGAGGTGGCTGATCCATCCGCCAATGGTATCGGCAAGCGTTACGTCCTCCAGGAACTCGCCTTTCTTATTGATAATCAGCGTTCCTGTCGGCACATCGTCTTTCATTTCCACTTTCTGAATCTGGGCAGTATCTTCCACGGTAAAGGTAATTTCTTCTGCTTTCAGATACCCGTAAGGAGCCAGTTCTTCCCGCAGCGTATAAGTCTCCCCCACCGTCAGCCTTTCAATCAGATGTTCCTCCCCTTTTACGGAAGTCCAACTGTCTACGATATTCCCGTCTTTATCCAGGACTGTCAGTTTTGCTCCCTCCAGCTCCACGCCGGTTGTGAGATCCGTCTTTTTCACGGAAATTTTTGTCGGCTCGTTTTCATATTCAGAGGATAATTCCACCACAGGAATCTCCTGCCCCTGGTACTCTGCAGTCACTTCTACAACTTTATCGGAAGAAACATATCCGTCCGGAGCCGCTTCTTCTTTGATATAGTAACATCCAAAAGGAAGGTCGTTCATAAAGACTGCTTTCCCGTTTTCATCCGACAGCGCCTTGCCGATCAACGTATCGGCTCTCACAATTACTTCGCCGTGCGCCAGAATATCCTCTTTCGCATACAGTCCAAATACAGCGCCTTCCACTTCCGCCTGTGTCTCGGCGTCTTTCTTTACCACAGACACCTCCACTTTCTGACGGTCATTCTGGAACACTGCTTCCTGCTCGATCACTGGTGTCTCCTGATCCTTGTAAGTAAAAGTCACTGTCTGAGCTTCCTCATTCAGCACAAAGCCCTCCGGGGCGGTCACTTCCACGATCTTATAACTTCCAAGCGGAAGATTGGAAAGAAATGCCTCTCCGTTTTCATCCGTAGTCACCGTTCCCACCAGCTCTCCGGCAGCGTATTCTAAGATACGGTTCCCCTCTGCGTCTTTCTGGAAATCAGCGGTATAAATGTCCTCTGCAGCATAAACCTCAAAGACTGCGCCTGCCAGGTTCTCTGTCTGATAGACAAAATCCTTGCTGAAACCGTCCAGCACTTCGCCCTGCTTCACAATCTTTAACTGTCCTTTCACCGGATGATTCTCATAGACCACTTCAATAATCACATCCCCGGAAACACTGTCCACCTGGTAAGCGGTATCGGAATCCACGGCAATCTCATAGTAATTCTCATTCAGCGTATATCCGTAAGGCGCTGTGACTTCCTCAATCCGGTAATGCCCGATTTTCAGGTTCTGCGGCAGGATCAGATAGCCTTCCTCGTCCGTAAAGAAAGAGGTATGAACTTCCGTTGTCGGATAAGTTGTCACCTGCTCTACATATTTTTTATTATCAAGGTCATAGATCCGGAACTCTGTGTCTTTCTGAAGCACCGGCTTTTTCGTCTCGTCATCCTGCTTGATAATTTTCAGCTTCGCTTCAAATTCTTCGTCCAGAAGCACCCGCCATACCTGGGGCGTGTTCGGACTATGCTCCGTGATCCGCACGATAAAATCATCCACCGGCTTATAATTGTGGGGTGTGGTAGTCTCATGGACAAGGTATGTACCATACGGAAGGGCAATGCTGCAGGCATGTCCTTTCTCGTCTGTAAACATCTCTGTCGCTCCATTTTCCCCGATCACCACCGGTTCTGCAGAATCGAAATCATAGCTGCCATCTTCTTTTACCGTCAGATCTGAAAGAAGATAGGCCGTAAATCCGGCGCCGGAAAGCAGGTCAGCGTCCGTCTCCCCGTTATTGGCCGCTTTGATGATCTCAAAGGGCTGCTTCTTTACCTGTTCCAGTGATACGCACTCCCGCTTCACTGTGGCCGTCAGATCACCTTCATAACTGCACACCAGGTCATGTTCCTGCTCATCCGCCAGATACCCGGCAGGAGGCGTGATCTCTTTTACAAAATACTCCCCAAGATAAAGGTTCTCTACAGACGCTTCCCCGTTCTCATCCGTGGTCAGGGTTGCCACCCGTTCTCCGGCTTTATAGATCACACCGGTTGCTCCATCCGGATGGACAATATCCTCACGGGCATACAGGCCATACACCGCATTTTCCAGTGTGGCGTCTCCCTGTGGAGCTGCCTGGTTCGTCTCTGCGTCTTTCTTCTGTAATTGGATCGTGGCGTTTACACGCTCATTGACAAAGGTATGGGTAAATATCACTTTCGCTTCGCTGTCATTGGTATAAGAGAACGTAAAGGAATATACATCCGCCTGATTTCTCACATACCCTTCCGGAGCCTGGATTTCTTTCACATCATAGGAAAATCCAATAGGCAGGTCTGCCGTAAAGACAGCTTTTCCATCCTCTCCAGTCACCGCTTTCTCAATCAGCGTTCCCTTAGATGCCACAACACTTCCATCTGCATTTTTAATATCGCTTCCCGCATACAGGCCAAACATACCGCCATCCAGAGGATTTAAGGTATCCTTATCCTTTTTCACCACGGATACTTCCGCTTTCTGCCGGTCATTGACAAAGGTACTCTCGCTGAATACCGTCTCCACGTTCTGTCCGGCATAGGACAGCGTGACTGTCTTTTCCTCCCCGGCGTTATAAAAATTCTCCGGAGCCTGCACTTCTTTGATCGTGTAAGTTCCAAGATGGAGATTTTTCAAAACTGTAGCCCCGTTAGAATCCGTCGTCAGGTTTGCTTTTACCAGATCGTCTTTACTGTAAACTTTAGCACCATAAGCCGTTACAATATCCGCTCCCGCATAGACATTATAGACAGCTCCTTCCTGCCTGCGGTTCTCATAACGGAAAGTCACACCATCTTCCGTCACATCTGCTCCAACCAAAACCTGTCCTTCCTTGTAAACGGTCAGCTCGCCAAGCTGCTCCTGATCCGGAACTGTGACAGAAGTGGTCTGGTTTGCCACCAAGTTCACGTTATACGAAGAAGTATTCAAGCGGTATCCGGTAGGAGCCGTGATCTCTTTTAAGTACACGGTATCCTGAGTTTTGATGATCTCCGCCACAGAGGAACCGTTTTTATCCGTTGCCGGCATCTGCGTTATCAGCTTTGTGCAGTCCTTATCACTATAAATGCCAAACACCGCTCCGGCCAGCTTTGCGTCCGAGTGGTCGGAGTCCACCTTAATAACTTCCACCTTCGCAAGCTCCAGCCACTTTACAGAAAAGCTCACATACTTTTCATCTTCCACGCCCTCGCCAAATACAAGGGCAAGATCCTGGTTATCGCTTCCCGTGGTGATCTTATAGGCAGAATAATCTTTTGTAATGCTTCCCTGCATCTTTGCTGACCAGGAACCGGACACATCCTTCGTCTGTGTCAGCGGGGCGGTCAGGTAAAACCGTGTTCCGCCGGAAATGGTCATGGCTGCTCCGGCAGCGCTCACCCTTCCTGTGCTGACGTTATGGAGCCTTACTCCATCCGGCAGGTCCAGTGTGATCGTCTGCTGGCTTGCTGCATGGAATGTGATTTCTTCTGTCCGCTGCTGCTCCCCATCCACATAGGCAGTTACATTGGCATTGGAAAAGGACATTTCCACATCCGGAATATCCGGCTGACCGACTGCATAATTATAAAGTTCCTTTGCCAGAGCTTCCCCGGTACTGTTTGTACCATAGAACGCATCACTGCTCCCATTGGCGTAGGAAGCGGCAAGGTGTGTCACGATAAACCGTTTCCCTGCAGAAAAATCCGTATGGTAGTTTGCAAAGAAATATGCTGATCCGGACGCCTCTGTTCCGTAATAACATACTTTTGCCAGTTCCCGGTTTCCTTCCAGTTTGGTGATCTGGTAAGTTCCGCTACCTGGCCCAGGTTTTGAGGGCTGGATACAATACGCAGTAGCCGTCACATTTCCAAAAGACACGGTAAACGGTGCGGTCACATAAGAGCCAAGACCGTAATCCGCATAATAGTAATAGCTGCCCTGGGTAATGGTAACGGACTGTGACGCTCTGGCTGCCCGTGCCGCAGACGCCTGCGCCGTGAAGCTAATACTCTCACCGCTCTCCAATCCCTGAACGTCAATGCCCTGCTCCTCCGCCTGCAGAAGCACTTCCCCAAGCGTCAGGCCGCTTTCCTCATCCACGGTCTTTTGTCCTTCTGTTTCTTCTAACGCCGCATCCAGATCCTCCTCTGACAGCATCTCTGTCTCCTCCGGCAGTTCTGTCACTGTCTCTGTGTCAGTTTCCGTAGCTGCCTCTGTTTCTGTCTGCGGCTGTGGTTCTGAATCTTCATCCTCGCTTTCCGTACTTTCCTCACCGGTTCCTCCGCCGTCAGAATGGCTCTCCGACTGTTTCTCTGTCACCGGCTCTTTCACGATAATATTCCTGCAGACATGATACGACGGATGGCCGCTTAATGGCTCCACAAAGTACACTGCCCTGTAAGTGTCCGCATGGTTCCCGTCAAAATCCTGCCCGGCTTCGTTCTTTGCTTCATGGAATGTCACCCGGACTTTTTCATCATGGAGCTCCAGACCGGAAAAATCCGATTTCACATCAAAACTGCTCCCTGCTTCCACTTCATAATCTTCTGCAGTCACCACTTCTTCCGCATCCAGAAGCTCCCGCACGGTCTCCAGCGCCGGATACTGTGCTTCATAGCCTGCCGGCTCCGGCTCTGCGGCATAGGTAACAACCGGCTGGATCACGGAAGTCAGGATCGTCAACAGTGAGAGTAACCCGGAAAGCACTCTTTTTACTTTCCCTTTCATTGAATAAACCTCTCTTTCTTCATTTCTGTGTCAATAAGTTCCTGTATCTTTTATCGTTTCATGGCACCTTGCCCTCCTTTCCCGGATTTGCACTGATAACAGCACATGAATACGGAGAAGCCTGTAAAAGACTTCCCCGCATGGTATCTGCTGTTATCCAGCCTGCATCTGGCAGGCTGAAAACTTATTTTGAGCGTTAAGCCTGTTCTCATTCCAGATCCGTTCCTGCTCCGGTTCACTTTCCGCAGCGTTTTCTTCGGCAGGGTACGCAAAAAGGCACACTCGCATACCGGGTATCCATCTGGACAGGCAATGAAGTTGTCAAGGTTCCATGAAAGGGGAAATATAAAAAAGTGTCTTAGAACTTAGCCCTCTCACCAATAGGAGGTTTCAGAGGGGAAAATATAGGTTTGAATTTAAAATTTGAGAAATTAATCATAAAAAAAGGCCCACGCAGAATCGCATGAGCCTATATAGCATAATTCATTATATCCTCAAGTTGGGGAATTTAGCTTTGTTTTGCAAAGTATACTTTTTCTCCAGCTTTCAAGTTTTCAACCAAAAAACTAATTTGCATTTTCTTGATTCTATCAAATCCTTCTGTATTTACATTCTCTATACATTGTCTCAATTTAGGTAATAGCATACTTTCTTCCTCTAAAGCCTCCCCTAAAATACCTCTTGTATATAAATTTATAATACAACTTCTAAATGCCTGCAAATCTTTTGACGTAGCTGCTTCAATTCGCTCACATAACTTATCAAAATCTAATTCTCTGAGGAAACCTCTAGATGAACAAATTTCATTTTTGTTATGAAAAACATAGTTCTCCATTTTTTCTCCCCATCCTTCTTTCATAGTTAGGTATGAATCTAATGTATTTGAATAATTATTTTGAAACTTTTGATCAATATCTTTCTGTAAATCTATTACTATCCTCTGATATTTATTTCTTCTGTCCCCCTCATACATTACTCCATAACCATTATCAATTTCTATATAGCGTGACAGCTTAGATAAGCTAATTTTCATATTTTCAATCATTTTTATTGTATTATCCTCTGGGAAACCATGCTCTTGCAATTCAAGGAAACGATTAATAATTCGAGGATAGTCCTTAACATCATACGCATCATTTTCCAACCCTTTTAAAATTATGTCTATTTTTTTCTCAATTACTATATCTGTTAGCTCATACCAGTGGGAATCTAGTTCAGCAAATGCCTCTTTCTCTGGACTACTTTTTCTAAGATATTCGTTTGCAAATAGCTCAAACATATCTTTTATGCGCCCATCTTCTAATATACTCTTAGTAATAAAATCGTCTACAAATCGAAACGATAATTGATTTCCGAAAATGTCAATACTTCCTATACTTTTAAAGGCATATTCTTCTGTGCCTTTCCATCCGTATTTATAATCTCCGTTTTTGAAGGAAACACTTATTTTAAATGAATATTTAATTATATATTTTAAGAAAGCCTCTCGTCCCTTATCTTCTAACTGTATGAGTTTTTTATGTAACTGATTTATTTTCGATAAAAAGAACTGGAATGTTCTTATATTAGCGTGTGCTTCATTTATCATATATTCTTCAAAAAAATCTATATCATCATATAAGTATTTTTTAAGGTTATCATCCAATTTTGCTGAAGTAATAAGTTTTTTAAAAACGGTCTGCAAATCTGGCTGGTAATAGATTGTTACTCCAATTAATTTTTCTTTTACTTTGTCATATAAATTATCCTCTACGAATAGTTTCTGAACTCTATTTTTTACAGTCTCTATGTCCACAGGACTTGTATTTTCATTTTTCCTTTCCGAATTCAAATATTGATTTATCACTTCACTTTTTTGATCTTTTTCAAATAGGATATTATTATGAGCCGCCACCAGATATTTCAACTCTTGATTTGCAGAACTTACCCCTTTACCTATTTCTTTTTGATTTGCAACAATAATAACTTTCATATTCTCATGTTCCACAAACGAATTAATGTATCCTAAAATTTCATTTGTCGGGCAATCACATCGCTCTAAATCATCAAAAATTAGAATACTCTCTCTTATGGACATCAGTTTTTCTGTTGTTTCTGTTATTTTTTTTAAATTAATATCAATTCCTTTATTTTTCAAAACATCAAACACTACTGGAAGCATCGTATTGATAGCTTTTGTTCCTTTTTTCAAAACCCTTTTTGCTTTTCCGGATTTTGCTATGAGGCTTTCCATAAATAACTGCTTTGTTACTTCGTCTAAGGATTTTATTCCATATAGAGATATATATATAACTTTTCTTTTCTTATAATCTCTCTCTGATTGCCAACGATTATTCTCATGTGTTTCTAATGCTTTATAGAGTCTTTCTTGAATAAAATATGTTTTACCACATCCCCATTCCCCATCAATCATTACGGCATAGTTATATAAAGTTTCGTCAACATAATTTACTATTTCCTTAACAATATCATCATCCGTTAATTTCCTATTTTTCATTCTGTCTACCATGCAATTCTTCCCCCTTATGTCATAGAATAAAATAATTCTATCACCCTTTTACTAAGAATTATATCCCCATTTTATCCAAAGAACTTTCTATAATGCAACAGCCACTTTGCGACACCGTGTCGTAAAGTGGCTGTGCTGTATTCTGGCAGGAATCTTTTAGAAGTATCCTCCCATGATCCCCATCGCTTTCAGTTTTTCGTTCAATTCCTTTAAAATCCGCTTTCTCCGGCTGGCAATGGTTTTCCGGCTGCACCCGCAAAGCTGCGCCGCTTCTTTTACCGTCACTTCCTCAAAAAACAGGAGATACAGAAGGTAGGCGTCTGCCTCCGTCAGATCTTCTATCACAGAGCGCAGTTTTTCCACACAAAGCTCCCGGATTACCATCTCTTCCGGGCTGTCTGCCCTCCCATCTGGTAGAATTCCTTTCTCCGACAGGGCTTCCAGGCTAAATACGCCGTATTTCTGCTTTTTCTCATTCTGGTAGCGCTCCCGCCGCCGGGACTGATACCATTCCAGATAGACTTCCCTGGTGACTTCCACCACAGTCCCATCCCCAGCACGAAGAATATAACATTTCCGCTCCTTTGGGCGTTTCCCTCTCATACGGCGCACCTCCCGGAACTGACTTCTTTACCGGAAAAGATTTCTTCCTGCCCTTCCCTCATCCGCCGCAACGCCGCCATAAGCGCCTGGGAAACCGCAGGCTGGGAAATTCCCAGTGACCTTGCAATCTCCCACTGGGTTTCCCCGTAGTAAAAATATAGGATCACAATATCCCTCTGCCGCTTTGTCAGAAGCCCCATCAGCTCCAAAATCTGCTCTTTTTCAATCAACTGCTCCAGAGGCGGCAATACCGGGGAAGCCAGGAAAAACCATTCCTCGGAAACCGCATGGTAAGAAACGACCTTTCCTTTCCGGCTTGATTCCCGATTTTTCATCAGACGATCCTCTCCCTCTAACATCAGGCGCACATACCACTCCTGTTCCTCAAAGAAAGCGGCGTCCACAAAAATCTGCCGTCCGTGGCTCTCATAACAATAACTGCCGCAGCCATGTACGGAGAAAACCGTAGTATACTTCCCTATCCGGTAAAGCGCCCAGCCTTCCAAAAACACCAGAAGCTGCACATCCCCTCCATTTTCCATGCTTACCACCCGTTTCCCATGCCCCAGCAAATGCCGGGCCGTTGGAGCCTTTTCCTCTTTGTCCGGTTGTTTTACGATCCACTTTAAATCCTGTAATGTCACCATAACAGCCACCTTTCTGCCCGCAGGCTACGGGCGGCCAGATGGCAGCGCACAGGAATCCAGGTAAAAGGCAGCAAAAAAGGTTTCCGGCACACCCGTTTTTTTTAACGGGAGCCTGAAACTCCTTCTGCCGCCAGATTATCTCTGCGTCTATATACTTACCGGTACTGCCGGATTGAATCTTTTTCTGGTTCCGTTCGGTTCCGCTTTTCTTCCAGATTTTTTACCCTGTCCTGGTTTTCTTCCATCAGGCTCGAATAATCTCCCATAGCATCATAAGGACAGCTTCTCCGGTAAATCAGGTTTTCTTCCCTGGTCAATGTCCTTCCCTCCTTCCACAATTCCTGTGTCTGTGTTTCCAGTGTATCAGCCGTGCAGAAAAAATCCCTTAGCAGATATGGGGAAAACTGCAGCCGGTTCCCCTCATATCTGTGGAACTTTCCATCCGTCCTTTCCCTCCATCCCGTCCATTAGGGCTTTCATGGTTTTAAGCACGATTTTCTGTTCTTTTGGTTTCAGCCGCCGGATACGGGCAGCCGTTGTTTCCACCGGATCATTCTCTTTTTCCTTTGCCCTTCTCCCCAGCAGTTCATCAGCGCCCGTGTCCAGAACTTCCACCAGCTTTGCGAAAATCTCTACGGACATCGCCGCCTGCCCTCCCTCGATCCGGCTCACTGTGTTGACACTGATACCGGCTTTCTCCGCAAAGGTTTCCTGGGATAAATGGCTGTCTTTCCTCTTCTGCCGGATACGTTCCCCCAACTGGATCAGCCTCTGCGATCCCGCACGGTTTCCCAACACAGTCCCTCCTTCCATGATGGATTTTTACTTTGTGACACCGTGTCGCAAAGTACTCCTGCCATAAAGACAGAAAAAAGCAGCCAGGTATATGGACTTAGCTGCTTTCGTAACTCTCTCATTCACTTGTTCTTCTTCTGTAAAATTTCACACGGCTTTTGCCCTCATAAGCCTTAAGATCCCGGCGAAAATCATTTTCACAAGATAAAAGGCTGCCATCAAAAGACGCCAGGCCAGGACAAACCCGCCAATCACACCGCCGATCAGCAGATTGAATACAAACATCCCTACCGTACCGCCAATATCAAAACCTTTCGGGATGATCCACAGAAACATCTTATGTACGCCAAAGGGGATTCCCATAAATATCCACAATTTCAGGTAATCGCACTGCCCGTGTTCCACGCAGAGGAGATAAAACAGCGCTGACAGGAATACTGCCATTCCTACCGGAACAATCACCTTTTTCACAAATTCATACATCTTAGCCACCTCCGTACAGATCATGATTCACTTCCGCCTGGTAGTAATGGTTCATTGTCATGGACGAATTGTAAAGCGTCGCCAAAAGATATGCCTTGATATTCGCCACTTTGGACGTATTCCGGTGCAGGCTGAACAGTACATACTCGATATGGGAATACGTCAGCTTTAAAAAACGGCTCTTAACTACTGACACCGGCTTGTCCGCCCCGCCGATCCGCACTACACGATTATCCGGCAGCATCAGGATCTCCACCATCAGCTCCACAAGTTCATCTACTTCCTCCCGCTCCCTTTTATCCAAGAAACACTCATAATCAATGTTGTCCTGTATCAAAGCCCGGTAGGTTTCCATCTTCTCCATCACATCTTCTTCCACAGGATACACTTCATCCGCAGTCAGGGATTGATAAGATTGGATAGGATCAGTCTCACTAAAATCAGTCTTGTTAATATCAGTATTATTAGATTGTGATTTTGGAACTTCTTGAGTTTTGATTTTCACTATTCTTGAAGTATGATTTTCACCATTCTTGAATTGTGATTCTGGAAATTCTTGATTTGTGGTTTTCACCATTCCTGAATTGTGATTTTCACTATTCTTGAATTGTGATTCTGGAAATTCCTGAATTGTGGTTTTCACATTCCTTGAATTGTGATTTTCACTATTCTGTGTATTTTCAGGGTTTTCCAGTGTTTTTTCTTCCTGTTCAGAAGAAATTTTTTCTTTTACCAGAAAGTTCTTCACATAGATTACATTCGGTTTTCCCAGCCCCAGGCGTTTCTTTTCAATCAGTCCAATCCCCTGATTACTGTCCAGTTCTTTCATCAGCTTTACCGCTTTCTGTGTCCCGCAATTCAGAAGTTCTGCTATTTCTTCCACGGTAAAAATGATATACACCCGGTCTTCCTCGTCAAACCAGCGGTTCTTAATGCTAAGGCTCATACGGTCTAACATCAGACCGTATAAAACCTTTGCCTCACAGGAGAGGGATTTAAAACATTCTGCTGTAAACAGCACTTTCGGGACACGGTAAAAGCTGTACTGTTCCGCTTCCATCCCACGGAAATAATCAAACTGTATTTCCTGCATCTGTTTCCCTCTCCTTTCCTTGTTTCCACTGTTCCAGAAGCGAATAGATCACTTCCTCAATTTGCGCTTTCGTGTATGCCGGCGGGAAATAATTCCGGATTTTTTTCGGTGAAATCGTCACACTCTGTCCGCTGTTCTCTTTCTTTACCAGAAGCGCATAGACATTTTTCTCTGACAGAGTACCTTTCTCACTCATATCCTTGATCTGTTCCGCCTGGACCGGGGATGGATAAATACTGATATTTGCCACCGCTTCCAACACCAGCTCCTGTTCTTCCGCTTTCAGATAAGACAGCCGCTCCCCGGCTACCATTTTTATATTCCCCTCATCTACAAGCTCTAAAAGGCCATTAATCAGGCTGGCAAGCCGGATATATCTCTGCACTGTCCGTCCGCTGTCCCCGGCTTTTTCTCCCACAGCATCTGCCGTGTGCTTGTCCCCTTTGCTTCCCTGATGTTTCAGCGCCTCATATTTCATCTTGTAGGCCCTGGCTTTCTCGCTGGGCAGAAGGTTTTCCCTCTGGATATTCGTATCCACCATCAGCACCGTGGCGGCATCATCATCCAGATCCCGGATAATCACAGGCATATCCGTTTTCCCTGCCAGCTCACTGGCCCGCCATCTCCGGTGTCCTGCCACTACCTCATATCCGTCTGCACAGGGACGCACAATCCCAGGCTGGATCACACCGTGCTGGAGGATGCTTTCCACAGTCTCCTGCATTTTTTCATCATCCAGCACCTTAAACGGATGGTTCTTAAACGGCTTGAGCTGGCTTAATGGAACCGTTGTATAAGTTCCTTCCACGCTGTTATCTTCCGCACTAAACAGATCCTCATAGGAAGTCAGCTTGATTTTCTCCGCACTCTTACTTTTCATCTGCAAGCACCTCCCCGGTCAGGTGGCGATATCCCTCTGCCACAATTCCTTTCGGATCATGAAGATAAATACTCTTTCCCTCCGCTGTCGTCTCCGCCGCCCGCACAGACATAGGGATACAGTTTTCAAAGATATGAATGTTATTTCCGTAAGCTTCCCGGATCTGTTCGGAAATATCCCTTGCAAAATTTGTCCTGCGGTCAACCTTTGTCAGCAGAATCCCTAGAATGGACAGCCTGGGATTCAACCGTCTATGTACCTTTCCAATGGTCTTGATAAGCTGCTGTAACCCCTTTACAGGCAGGTAAGCCGCCTCTACCGGGATCAGAACGCTGTCCGCCGCTACCAGGGCATTGATCGTGATCATTCCTAAAGAGGGCATACAGTCGATCAGGATATAATCGTAGTCTCTTTTTACCCCGTCCAGATACAGGCGAAGCACCTGCTCCCGGCTCATGACATTTACAAGGGAAGTTTCCAGTCCGGCAAGCTCAATATTCGCAGGGATAAAGTCAATTCCCTCCTCATGGTGGATAATACCCTCTCCCGGTTCCACATCCTCGTCATTGATAATCTTCTCCATGATATTGACTAAGGTTACGTCCAGTTCATCCGGCTCCTGAATGCCTAAACTCACTGCCATGCTGCCCTGTGCGTCTGCCTCCACCAGAAGCACCTTTTTCCCGGCTCTTGCCAGTCCAATTCCCAAATTCACACACGTTGTCGTCTTTCCTACGCCGCCTTTCTGATTAGCGATTGCGATTATCCTGCACATATATATTACCTACCTTTCTTCCTTTTCTGTTCGCTCAATCTCTGCATAAGAGCGAAAATATCGGTTTGTCCCTTTATTGGAAAATATCTCTGATGTCTGGAGAACCCGGATCTCCGGGTGTTTCTCCAGAAGCCGTTTAAACCAGCGAATGTCTCTCACTGTCCCCTGCAGCCTAATCTTCAGCATAAAACAAATCCTCCCAATCCACATAGAAACAGTAATCCGGATACCGGATTTTAATTGCTTCCCAAAAATATCTGGCATCTCCCGTGCAAAAGATGTCACTGACGGAATAAAGCCGTGTCTCAACAATCTGTTCCTCCGTATCGTCATATTCATCTGTCGTAGGTGTTCCATCTGTATAGAGATTAAATGCAATACGGACAATCTTTTCGCTCCCGCTGGTCTGCCATCCTTCCTGCAGACACTCCGGCTTTATAAATCCCGTCTCAAAGTCATAGATCCGGTTTACATTTCGTCTGGTATCTTCTGACAGTCCCATGCAGTAAACCAGTGCTTTATGGTATGTGTCCTGATACCGACATTTTGGAAGATAAGTGTGATAAAACTTCTCATGTTCCTTGTTCTTAAAAGTAATGTTTCTTTTCTTGCTCTTTTCTGCTCCTAACGCTGTGTTCTTTGCCATTTGCTTTTCCTCCTGAATTTTAATTTTATATAAAAAATAGGGACACTCTGCTGCAAGTATCCCTATCTTCTATCAATCTATTGATAGCTCTATATTCACTTTCATAATTCAGGATTTTTTGTGTTCCCCGTACCGAGGTCTAAGGCAACCACAACGGTCACTTTGTTTACAAGCACCTTTTCCTTGTGATTTTCCTCTAATCTATTGAAACTGAAAAAGTCAACAAAGTGCGTAAATTCAAGGATTTCTAGGTATGTTTCCTTTGTAGTCTTACCACAGTCTCCACATGAACAGTCATCCCAAATTGATCAACCGGGCATACTTTTCTAAGCTCATATCCCCTCTCACACAGATACTTCAGATCCCTTGCCAACGTCGCACTGTCGCAACTTACATACACAATCCTATCCGGGTTCATCTCGACCATGGTCTCCAGCAGGGTTTCATCACAGCCTTTTCT
>OLQN01001115.1_pt1 | contig 21025 bp, 5 predicted proteins | sample 1673181 | NCBI WGS metagenome assembly OLQN01 (sample SAMEA3136763, study PRJEB25190) | human gut metagenome | biome: human gut; feature: human-associated habitat; material: faeces | place: Austria | collected 2013
AATGCTCACAAAATCCGTCAAATCCGTCATCTCCGTGGTGCTAAAGCACGTTGCATGAGTGAAAGAATCCGTGCAATCGGTGCGATCCGTGAGTATAATGTCAGAATGGTTTTACCATACAGCAATAACTCGAATTACTGCACGCATTGGTGGAATTAGCAAACAAATTGACGGGTTAACGGGTAAGTTTGCCAATATAGCATACTTACGCGTCAACCCGTCAACAGGTTAATCAATATTTCGTTCCTACTTCATCAACTTGGCAGTATGGCTCTTGCCGTCTGCCGTCTGTACGGTGATGTAGTACACACCCTCGGCATAGCGCGACATGTCAATGCGCTCCGTGTCGGGTGCGGGGTTCTGGTTGATGTACAACAGCTGGCCATTGGTGGCGTGAATGGTGATAAGACGCATGGCCGGACCATTGGTGCTTGCTGTCACGTGCGTCTTGACGCGACGTGGCATAATGTTCACCTGAGGAGCCTCAGCATCTGTCACACCTGTCGCAGTGAGCAGCTCTATGGCAAACGGCTCGTTGAGCGTACCAATCATGGCATTGTCAACATAGGTCAGAGCTGCGTTGGTTGAACGTACCTGACCATTGTGTGCCACACGCACATCAAGTTGCGGTCCATTGCCATCGCCACTGATGGTTATGAAATACAAGCCATCAATTTCGACCGATGTACCACGGCACTCGTCGTCAGCAAACACGCCTATCTCGGCACCACTTACGGGTTGGCCGCCTTGCGTGATGCGTGCTATCACCGTCATGTTGTTGGGATAAGCATGGCGGTCAACAGGCGGGAAGGCCGACTGCACCTCGTCACTATTGGCAGCCTTGCCACCGTACACCTCGCCATCATTGGCCACCTTGCGGCGCGCCTTGCTGGCAGGAGCTGCAGTGGGATAACCAAACTGGCGGCTGTCATCAGCTGCGCTGAAGTATATGTAGCCCTGTCCGGGTTCCATAACATCGAGCGAACCTATCCACTCATAGTCCTGATACATGGCAAATCCGTTCTGGCCCTTCACAATATCACCCGTAACGGGTGCCGCAGGTGCCAGGGCATAGAGCGGCGATGCGGCGTAAATGGGCGTATAGCCGAGCCATGTCCAGCCTTTGTTCAGTGTAACAGGCGTGGTGGCAGTATTCACCTGCTCGCCCTTCACGCTGAAGTCAGCGGGCTGCTCCATATAGAGCATGTACATTTCCTTCACATTGAGCTTGTCAAGACCACCCGTCCAGACCAGACTGTCGGCAGCGGGCACTGCAAACTGCGTCTGGTTCTTGAGCATGCGGGCTGTTGCAGCCACGGGGGCAAAAGTGCCGGCCACGGTGGCATCAACTGGCGTCACGCTGAACGACAGCCACTGCCAGCCCTGATGCAGACTGAACTGCTGTTCTACGGCGTTGGTAGCATTAAGCACATACGGCTTCGTTACGCTGCCGTACACGGCATTGGCGCTGAAGGTCACCTTGTCAGCGGTTGCAACCACCGGGTGTACCTTGCCCGTGGCGGCATGCCATGCCTTGAAGCTCACAGGCGAGCCTGGCTCGTCGGAGTTGCCATAAATGGTAAGCATGGCAAAGTAGCAGTCGTAGCGCTTGTTGTAGACGGGCGAAGCCACACCCACACAAGTGCCCTTGGCATTGAATGCTGCCACAAGGTCGGCGCCATTCTCCGACGGCACACCGTTGAATTGCAACTGGGCCACCATGCTCATGTTCATGTCATACTTAGCAGCATCAACACGCCAGTCGGGCTGCTGTCCTGTCACAGTGAGCTGCACATGCAGCGGCTGTGCCACGCCCAGGTTGCCAGTGAGGTAGAGCGTCGCCTCATAGCGGCCTGCTGCCACCGACGCGGGCACTGTCAGGCGCAACTTGGCTGTGCCAAGGGGCTTGAGCTGTCCGCTCTCGGTATTGAGCGTGAGCCATGAGGGCAATCCGCTGATAGTCCATGCCTCGGCGGCGCTGCTGTTGTTCACAATCTCAACCTCGGTGGTGAGCTTGTCGGCCTGTTGCTTGGCAAGCGTCAGCTGGCTGTCGCCCCAGAGCAACTGGTTCTGCTGCACATAGGCCGTCCAGCTGATGGGGTCGGCCAAGTTGTTGTTCACATCGCGTACGCCACGCAACGTAAAGTTGACGGTGCAACCCTCGAGCGCAGCGGCCGATTCGTTAAGAGTAATAACCACCTTGCGCTCCGATGCGGTAAAGTTGAATGCCACATTGCTGAGCTTGGGAGCAGCCTTCAGGCCGGGAGCCTCATCGCCAATGGCAGCCGAGCCATAGAGCTTGGCCTCGTGCGGCTTGGGCAGCGTGGTGGTGGCATGGTCGGCCATGTCGGCCACCACTTCGGCCTGGCTGTACTGGTTGAGCTGTATCTTCTCAAACGGATAGTAAGCCACCAGTCCGCTCTCGGTGCCTTCGAGGCGCTGCAAGCGTGCGGCGCGCAGCACATCGGCAGTAAGGCGGGCATTCCACAAGCGGAGCTCGTCAAGCTGACCGTTGAAGTAATTGCTGTACACAAAGTCGGCAGCCCCCGCAGTCTGTGCGCGGCGCATCACGCCAAGCATCAGACTGTCGCTCTGCAAGCGGAGCGGGGCACTGGGTGTAAATTGTGCCACATTGTTACCGTCAACGTAGACAGCTGCCGTGCCGTCGTGCAGCACGTTCAGTGCAAAGTGGTGCCATTGGTTGTCAAGGCAGTCGGCTGTGCCAGTGGCCAGCATCTGGTCGTTCTGGCTCAGTTGCAGCTGGCCTTGGGCATTGAAAGCAGCCATCACGCCATCGGCATGGGTGCTGAAGAGCGTGGCCTGCTTGCCTGCCTCGGGCTTGCTGCCCTTAAACCACAGCTCGAGGGCATAATCCTCGTCGGTGGCGGGTGAGCATGAGGTCAGGTCAATGGCAGCATAATCGGTTGTACCGTTCAGGCTGACAGCCTTGTTGGGCGTAGCCATATACCACGAGGCGGCAGGCAGCGTGATGTGGCGCGAACGGGCCACGTCGTTGGCAGTAGTGCCAGTGCCCTCGTTGAGCGGCCAGTAGCCGGCAATGTCGGCAGTGTTGGCCTGCTTGGTAGTGTACATGTCGGCCTTGGCCTCGGCGTATGAGCGGGCAGCGTTCCACAGGGTGAGTTCCTGCATGGCGCCCTTCATTCCGCCACCTATGCGCAGCGGGCCATTGCCGTTGTAGGCGGGCACGGGCTGCGATGCAAACAGGCTGGCGTCGGTGTCATCGTAAGCACAGTCGGCAGTGAGTGTGCCGCCCTGGCCGGCGGGCGCATAGCTGAGTGCGAGGTAGGTCCACTTGTCCTTGGGCAGTGTGCCTTCCGACGTCACCTTGGTGCCGGCCACATCGGCCGTGAGGTGACCCTCGTCGTCAACCGACAGGGTAAACTTGGTAGCTGCTGCGCCATGGCTCAGTATCTGGCCGGCGCCAGTGTAGTTGAGCCACATGTTAAGGGCGAACGGACGTGCGGCCAAGTCGATGTCGGCCTCGGTTTGTGCACCCTCGGCACCTGTGAGTTGCAGGGCCACATCGTGGTCAACCTTCGAGCCGTTGAGCTTGCTGGTCACCACAAAGTTCTCGGTTCTGATAAGGCTCGATGCCTTGATGTCCTCGTTGAAGGTGATTGACACTTCACCGTCGGGGGTGAGCACACCGTTGGCGGGCGACGGGTTGCCCAACAGTTTGGGGCGCGCCACGTCTTTCACCACTTCAATGGTCTCACTCTCATTGTTCACCTCGCCACTGCCAAAGTCGCACATGGTGATGGCGCGCAGTTCGTAGGTCTGATCGGGGAAGAGTGCGTTGTTGCCCATGTCGAGCACATAGGTGGTCGATGCACCGCTGATAAGCTGGTTGTTGTCGGTGAGGTCGGCCTCATCGTTGACAAACTCCTTGGCCAGTTGCCAGTCTACATCGCGGGCACCCTTGTACTGTATGCGGAAGCCCTTGAACGAACGGAAGTTGCGGTCGTAGCGGCTTACCACCATCTTGAGCTGGCTGCCGGTGTTGCAGTTCACCACGCGGTCGGGCACGCTGAGCATGATGTCGGAACAGCTGGGCACAAACTGGGCCGAAATGGCCACGGTGTCGGCTATTACCGGGAATGACCCTGTGGGGTCGCTCTGACACTGCGAGCGCAGGGCGAGCTTGATGTTGTTGTACTCCAGCACGCTCTGGTCGGTTTGTGTGAGTTGCAGCTGCTTGCGCAGGGTGTTGCCAGCCGGCACCAGGAACACGCGGCCGTCGGTCAGTGCCTGGCCGTCGATGCTGAGTTTGGCGCCATTGGGGTTGGTTTCGTCGAGCATAGAGAGCTGGAACCACACGTCCTCACCCGTCTCGCTGTCGTTCTGCATGAGCAGGGTAAAGTTGGCGGTACCGCCTGAGGGCACATCGGTGGCATAGTTGTTCTCCACATTGAGTTTGGGCACTTCTATCTGCATGGTAGCGGCCGATATCTCGGTGCCTGGCTCATAGTACTTGCTCACATACTTGTCCTCATAGGGGCAGCAGGTTTGTCCGCCACGGGTTATGAAGATGGGGCCGAAACCGTCGGGGGCATTGAACACGTCTACCGACAGGGCATCGTCGTCGCCATTCTCCTTGAGCGTATAGCCAATGGTCTTGGCGTTCTCCGAGCTTGAGCCTTGCACAAAGGTGTTGCGGGTGCCTGTGGTGGTCTTCACCGTGAGGTCGACACCTGTGCCGTTTATCTCAAATCCGGTGGTCACACCGCCCACTATCATCACCTCAAACTCCTCGCTGGTTTCGTGGCTCTTGGCCTCGATGGTGCCTACCGAGTTCTCAATGGTGGCACCGGCGTCGAACGAGTAGTTGCTTATGAGGTACTCTGTGCGACTGCTCTTGGCCTCAATTTTGGCCTTCTCGTTGTTGGCCAGGGTCTGTGTCCAAAGCGCCATTTGCGAATTGTACCACTTCACCTTGTCCTCAAAGGCTATGGGCTTGCCATTGCTGTCGGTGGTCTTGGCGGGGAGCATCATGGTGTAGCTCGGACCGTCAAGCTTGTCGCCCGACACGGCGGCAGCGCCCCACACGTCCTTGTCGTTGTTGTTCGAACCAAAGCGCGGGTCGTCCTTGCTCACCTTCGACACATACACCACCTCGTCGGTCGTGTTGCTGGTAATGCCCTCTGAGGGGTCGTGCAGCAAACTGTTGCGCACGCTTTCGAGGTTGGGCAGCAGGGTGTTCTCCACATAGTTCTGCGAGTAGTTGAACCCTGTGCCAAACTCCATACCGGTTGATATAACGTTCTCGCGGGTCACGCCAAAGCCGCCCTTGCCGTCGGGACGTATGTCCACGCTGCGGGCATTGCCAAACAAAATGTTGGTGGCGGTGCCTATAAACACGTCGCCGTTGGCGCCCACATAGTCCTCCTCGTCAGACGTGCTCACGCGGTTGGTCGTAGTGGTGGTGGTAGAGCTTTCCTGACTGTCGGTGATGTCGAGGTTGACCTCGGCACCCACTTCAAGGTCGGCCTTGGTCGATGCTTCGGTTATGACACCTGCACCCACGCCCACCCATGTGGCGGCCTCGAAACCGAGTTTGGTGAGAGTGCTCACCTCGTTATTGGTTACAAACGAACCGGCATACGAGGTGCTTTCGGTCACAGAGGTGGCTGTCTCATAATAGGCGCTTGAGTTTGAACCCGGGGGGTCGCGCAGCACCATGAGCACCTTGTCGGGGCCTGATGTCACAAAGTTGTTGCCCGATGGCAGTTCGCCAAGCACAATGGCCTTGAAGGTGCCGTTGCCACTCCACTGCTTTTGTGCGCCATTCACGTCGAATACCATGTTTAGCCCCAAGGTATACGGTTCTGTGATGTTGGGGAAACCTGCCATAAAGGTGTATTCGGCATGGCCGAGCGAGTCGAGCTGCAGCTGGTTGGTGGCCAAGTTGTTCTCGTCCTTAAACTTGCCGTCGTCGGCACCTTCAAAGTTCACCACCTGTCCGGCAGCAAACTGGTTGGTAATGGTAACAGTTGACTGCTGCAACGGTACACGGTCGGTGACGGGATTTTGGGCATCGTCCTGGTTGACGTACTGCTCGTAGCCGTCGAGGGTGAAGGTGTAGCGGCGCAACTGGGTGAACACCGGGGCACCCATGGCATAGGTCACTGTGCCCTGCTCGTCGGTGGTGTAGAGCGGCACTTCCTGGCCCTTGGGGTCGCTGAGTGTCACGTACTTGAAGGTGGCGTCGCCAAAGGCCGGAGCGCCCTTCTGCTTGACATCGAATGTCGGCTCCACGCGGTGGGCCAAATTGAGCGATGCCACATAGCTGAAGCGTTGCACTTTGCCATCGTCGGTGGTGGTGGAGTCGGTCTTGACGGCCAGCGGATTGCTGGCGTCGATGCCAGGAATGGTGGCGCGGTCGAACACAATCTCGGCGTTTGACGGCACCTCGACACTGGTCACCTTGTACTGCACGGGGGGCACCAGGGCGGCAAACTCGCCTGTGGCGAGGTCGGTGGTGATGGTGATGGTTTTTACGGCATCGTCATCGCCGCCACCCACCTGGGCGGTGCTCTTCACCTGGCTGCTTGCTGCTTCATAGCTGCGGGCGTCGGTGGCGTTTTCGTAGGTGTAGGCGCCATCATTGTCCTTGCGCACCACATTCATGCGATAGGCATCGCCTGCGCTGAGCTTTATCACGGCCTGGCCAATGTTGGCCTTGCTCTGTGCCAAACCAAGGGGCTTGCCCTTTTCAACGTCGCCACCTGCCACACGGCCGGCTATTACGACTTTGGTCACATCGGTAAAGTTCACCGCCTCTTCCTTCACAAAGGTGTAGCGTGTGCCAACGCCCTTGTCGTCGGCTGGGAAACGGCCTGCCGAGGCAAACTCGTGGCCCTGCTTCTTTATCTGTATAAAGTGGTCGCCAATGGGCACACTGATGCTGAAGCGGCCCTCGCTGTCGCTGGTGATGGGCTCGCCGTCCTTATAGCAGATGTTGCCGTCTACGTAGAAGTTGCAACCCTCCACCGGATAGGTGGTGCCTTCGTACAGCACCTGGCCTGTGACGGGGAAGCTTGAGGTGTCCTCAAAGTCAACGCCATTATGGTTGATTGAGTTCTGGCTGACGTAGCGCGAGAGCTTCTGTGGTGTAAAGCTGTGCACACCCTTGCTTGGCACAACCGAGTAGTTGGTGCCGCTGCCGGTAAATGGCACACCTTTTATCACATAGTTGCCCTCAGCATCGGTGCGGCCGTAAATGCTGAACGCATCGTCGGGGGGCACAATGGTGCTGATTTTGTTCGACGACTTGATGGTGCCGTGATGGCCATTGGCCACGCCGCCGGTCTTGCTGTAGTCGTAAGCGGTAGTCTGGTTGGTAATGCCCTCGTCGAGCGGCCAGTACAGATAGAGGTCTTTCTCGTCGCCCGAGAGCTGGTGGTCGTAGGTGGCTGTCAACTCGGCATCGGTAAGCGCTTTGTTCCACACACGCACCTCGTCGATGTAGCCGTTAAAGTTGTAGCTTGCCAAATCGCTCACATTCGTACCGAAGGCCAGGTTGTAAAGTTTCTTGCGGTTTTCCTTGGGCATGCCCGTGGCCTTGGTTTCAAACTTCTGCATCTTACCCTTGGTGTCGATGGCGCGCAAGGTCCAATTGGCGGCGCCGTCGGTTGACAGGGCTATGGCATAATAGTTGTTGTGCTCGAGCACCACCGTGGTGGGCGTGTCGGCATACTTGTCAGGTGTGGGCAGGCGCAACGTCAGCTGGTAGGCACCGCTGCTGGTGCGCTGACCAAACAGTGAGAAGTTGTCGTAAGTGTCAATCAGCATGGGCTTTGCATATTTGGCTGCATTGCCCGACTCCTTGATGTTGTCGTCGAGGCGGAACCATGCCTGCATGGTGAGGGGTACACTGTCCATAAACAGGGCACCGGCCTCATCAAGGTTGAGGGGCAGCACAAGGCCACCGCCCACATTGTCTACACGCAATGAGTAGAACTGCGACTTGGCATCGGCATCGTCCTTGGGCTGCACCAAATTGACGCGCACGCCCTCAACGGCCGTACCTGTGCCATAGGCTATGCGGCCAGCTATGGTGCCGGTGGCCTGGCAAAAGCCGTTGTCGATGGCCTCGGCGGTCTGAGTGCTGTTGCCATTACAGTTGATGTACGACGACACGCGGTATTCGTAGTACTGGCCGGGGGCCACATTGTTGTCGTCGAAGGTGTACATCTCCGAGGTGCCCGACACAGTGTGTACGTCGCTCCAGTTGCCCTTGCTGCCAAGCATACGGCGTGCCACCACATAACGGGTGTTGCCCTCAGATATTTGCTGGGCGTTCCAGGTGAGCTTGACGCTGTTGCTGTACAGGCCCTTGCTCACGTTTAACGATGTCACACGGCTGCTGCCGCTGATGGAGCCTACGGCAACGGGCGACTCAAAGGTCTTGCCAAAGGCCTTCAGCACCACCTTGAACTCGTAAGAGTCACACACATTCTTGATGCCAGTGTACTCGTATTCGCCCGAGGTGGCATTCACATCGGTGCGAGGCACGCTCACGGGGTTGCTCCACTGGGTTGTGCCGGCCAAACGGCTGTACACAAGGAAACTCTGCTCGCTGTTTGTGAAAGCACCATAGTTCCAGGTCACCACCACGCTCTGCTCTTCAGAACGGGTGTCTACCTTGTCAAATACGAACGACGGCACTATCTTGGTGGTCACAGTGGCCTTGAGGTCGTCTACTATGTCTTCCTTCCACCCGTCCTTTTGGTAGGTGACGATATACACATATTCGGTTTCAAAGCTCGGCACTTCCACCTCGCAGTTGTTGGTTTTATAGTCAACGGTTTTGATGAGCTTGCGCGAATTTGCCGACTCGCCTTGCTTGTAGCGGTACACCAGCCACTTGTCTTTCTCGCTGCTCAAGCGGGTGTCACCCTTGGTGTTCCAAGCAAGCTTTACGGTTTTAGTCCACTGTTTGGGTTCTGCACTCAAATTGTCCGGATACGGACAACCGGGCACGGTAACTGACCAAATGGTGCCGTTGTTGTAACGCTGGAACACACTGTTCTTGTTGTCGCGAATGGAACCTACAACATTACCCTCGCTAACATTCATCGTGGCACTCCATGCGCCCCAATAGTAGATGGTGACGGCATTGCGGTTGCTGAACGTGCCGTCGAGCGTCTTGGACACGCTGGTGGCATTGTCGGCCGCATATACCGAACCATACTTGAGGGAAGTATACGAACTTGAATTGTTGAAATAGTAAGTGGGCGCGAAACCCCAGGCTTTCTTATTCGGCAGCTTCGAAGCATTAAATGTAATTTTGCCTGCGGCACTGCGCACGAAACTGCCCTTATTGGTTTGGGGCTCGCTGATGGCCTTGCCAGCAGTGAAGTCCAAGGACACGTCTATGTTGTCGGGGTCGTCGCCATTGTCATTGTTGTCCCAACAACCCTTAAACCTGATACCACGCACCCTGCCCTTGCCGTCAGAAGTGCCTTTACCCTCGAGCAATTTCTTTGAAGGGTAAAAGCGGGCGTAGACAGTGCGCTTTTTGCCATTGTACACGGCCTTTACGATGGTAAGGCGGCCATACGCCTCGTTGTGACGCACAAGATTGTCATAACAACGGGGCATTTCGCCCACCAATATGTCATTGCAAAAGGGGTATTGTAGTTTAGTCCCATAAATATTTCTGTACTCAACGAACTCCATCGCATATATTTTGATTCTACGCATGGCATCAGGCTTGCTGTTATCCTTGTCGTAGTCCATGTAACGGAATTCGATGTACGGACGTGCCTCGCTCAAGGCAATATTGTCAATACATATTGTCTTGGCTACATCTTTGGGGTCGGTGTTTGCCCTCACCACCTGCGGCACAAGGCCCCAGGTCATGAGCAACACGCCCAACATGAGCAGCCACCGGCCCAATAGGGGCGGAGGAGGCACTTTCTTCGGTACCCGCTGATGAGGTAATCGTGTAAAGTGTGTGTGCATAATGATAAATGTTTATGAATTTAGTGAATTTGTTTACAAATTTAAGTATTCCCATCGTTTCGATACAACCGATTGCCCTGTCTTGTTGTCCGATTGCTCATAAGTAGTTGTCCGATTGGTACCAATCGGACACTTTACCCGTTTTTTGCACCGGAAAGGCCGTTTTTGCGATGAAATGGGGCATTTCTGCGATGAAATGGGCCATTTTTGCACTTTGCGCCCCTCATCAGCACGTTTACACGCTTTTTACCTACATCTTACACTTTTTGCCTGCACTGCGCTGATTTTCAATGCGTTACGGAGTGTAGGTAACCCCGCACTGTGCCTACACACCCTTTGCACACTACCTACACACCCTTTGCACTGCCTGCACGGCGGTTGTTCACGCCTTGCACAGGTTGGTTTTTCGACAAAAATGGGTAGCAAAAACGCTTGCGACAGGTAGAATTACCAGTCGGAACAACTGATATTTCTACCTGCCGCAAGCGTTATAACGCGCTGGCACAGGTGCCAAAATGTTGGGTGCAGACAATGCCGTGCAGGCAGTGCAGGTGCCGTGCAGGATGTGCAGGCAGTGTGCAAGCACTGTGCAGATTTACCTACACTACGTAACGCATTGAATATCAGTGCAGTGCAGGCAAAAAGTGTAAGATGCAGACAAAACATCACTTTTCACTTTATGGGGGGAGCACAGTCGGTACTGGAGGACATTACCGACCTGTGAAGCGCAATTACAACCTCTAAATGCTAACACGAAACGCTAGCACTAACCTAAACACAAAACGCTAGCTCTAACTTAAGCACAAGACGCTAGCACTAACTCAAGCACAAAACGCTACCTCTAATGGGGGCGACGCGTCTCGCGTCGGGAAAATAAAAAGGAAAGACACACAAACCCACTAAACAACAACTGCACTATCCCGACGCGGGACGCGTCGCCCCCATTAGAGCTTGCGTTTCTTCAAGCGCAAAAGCTTGCGTCTCTTCAAGCACAAAACGCCACCAACAAACGCTACCTCTAATGGGGGCGACGCGTCTCGCGTCGGGAAAATAAAAAGAAAATGCACATCACCGGGCACAGCTCGCTACGCCATCTGCCCGTCACGCCACTCGCGGGGCGTCATGCCCGTGCGGTCGCTGAATATCTTGTACAACTGGCTGCGCGATGTAAAGCCACAGGCCGACGACACACTCTCGTTGGTGTACTCGGGGTGGGCCTTGATGTAGTCCTGCGCCTCCTTAAAACGTATGTCGCTCAACCAAATGCGGAAGGTGGTGTGCAAATGCTGGTCGAAATAAATGCTGAGGACGCGGCGCACCACACCTATGCTCTGTGAGAGTTTGACCATGTTGACGGTGGTGTCGCGAAAGTTCTTTTCGGCACACCACGCAGCAAGGGCAGCCTCAACAATACGCACCATTTCGGGTGACAACGGCTCGGGGGCGGCGTTGTCTGATGCTGACTCATCGGCGTCACCATCGTCCATTGACTGTGAGGCGTCGGCCACATCGGTCAGCACCTCGTCGATGGGGGCAAGGTTGTAGCCCATGGCCACGAAACTCAGGTTGAAGATGACAGCGGAGAGCAGCACGGCCGGCCCTACAACAAAGAGCAGCGGACGCCACATGATGGCACCCACAAGCGCAAGCGAGGTGCAGCAAAACAGCAGGTAGCCCGCCCACGTGTAGCGCACATAGGGCATGATGTCGCCACCCGTTTCGGCCTCTACCCTGCTCCTGTTGCGGTGTATCTCGCAGAGCGGTATGACGATGCTCGTGAGCATGGACACCAAATAGAGGGTGTGCAACACCATTTGCTCATAGGGCATGTACAGACTGTTGCGCGTCAGCCACCCGTTGCCAAATGCAACGAATGTGGCCACAAGCAATATGCCAAACAGCAGGTCGTAGCGACGGCGCCGACGCTTTTCGCACTCGAGGTTGAGTATGGAATGGGCCACCAGGAAGGTGACGGGGGTGTAGAACAGTATGTTTACTATTACGCCGGCATCGTCGCTGTGGGCTCTGAAGCCGCAGGCCATTTGCAGGCCGTAGTGTATCATCAGCAACACGGCGGCGGCCACGAGCGACCAACGCGATTTTTCGTACTGGCGGTTGACTACGGACACCTGAAAGCGTGACACAACAAGCACAAGTGTTTGCATGGCAAACACTAACAGGCAGGTGTATTGTAATAGAAATAATGATGACATTTATTGATTGTTAAGTAGTGCCCGACAAAAGGAGGCACTATCCTTTCGGACTCCGCATAGTTAAACACATTTTTGCCGCTATTCCAAAAATATTTGGATATTTGCGGAATTAATTCCAAGAATATTTAGATATTTGCGGAATTGGGGCTTGTGAGCGGACTATTGGAATGGGGAGATTTGAGCCAATTATTGGCGTTCGATGAGACTCTAAAGCACATAGTAATGCTTTTGCCCTTTCAGGGCGCGACTGCTCCAACACGGGGGACCCAGGGTGTCGCTACGCTTGCCCTGGGCTATGTGCTCCATTGGGCTTTCAGCCCGCACTTGTAAAGTCAGAATGGCTGTTTGTCTGTTCGTGGTGGAATGACAAAGCCAAGACCACAATACACAGCTTCGTTGCTAATTACGATGTAGTAGAAGTGTATGTGCAAGTGCGGGCTGAAAGCCCAATGGAGCACTCAGCCCAGGGCAAGCGTAGCGACACCCTGGGTCCCCCCGTGTTGGAGCAGTCGCGCCCTGTAAGGGCAAAAGCATTACTATGTGCTTTAGACTTTTACCGGACTGCAATAAATTCTAAACGCAAGCACTAAACGCAAGCACAAAACTCAAGCTCTAATGGGGGCGACGCGTCTCGCGTCGGGAAAATTAAAGCAAAAGCTCACAGATAGAAGCCTAATTAGTGCTCATTTTTCCCGAGAGACGCGTCGCCCCCATTAGAGCTTGAGTTACTTACGGCGCTAAAAATGGGGTTGGCTAACCTCACGGTCTGCCAACCCCCCATGTATAATAAATCTAACCTAATATTATCAAGTTGTAGCTTAGTCCTCGTCAGACCAAGACTCGCTGCTCCAGCCCTTCTCGCCAGAGAAAGAGGTGCTTGCATCAACTTCCTTGTCGCTCACCTTCAGTTCGTTTGAGGCGGCGAGCATGGTCATGGCGTCGAATGTGATAGCCTGGGCTGTGGGAGCCATATATGTCTTTTTCATTGTCATTATCTGTTTTGATGGTTTAATACTACTGTCAATTTAATTAGCGTGCAATGAACTTGTTGCCACCCTTGATGTAGAGGCCACCCTTAACGGTGCGCACTACGCGACGGCCGGTGAGGTCGTAAACGGGGGCGTTGTTCTGCTCGGCATTAACGATCTGGTTGATGCCAGTTACGTTGCCACCAAAGTTCATAGAGATGGCTTCGGGAGCGCCAGCTTCATTGAGAGTCAAGTATGCCTTGTTCATACCGAGGGTAGTGCCAACCTTACCCTTATAGAATGCTGCTTGACCATCTACGGCTGAAAGGATATAAGCATGGTCATCAGCTGCGATTGTCTTTTCAGCACCAGCAGAGTTGCCGAGCTTGTTGCCAGTGAGATCTGCAGCAGTTTCAGTAGTAGCAGGTAACATGGTAGCCTCAGTACCCGTAGTTGAAGTAAGGATAACGCCAACGTTTGCGGGGATAGCCTTGCCTGCCTCGATGGCCTTCATTGTGGCCTTGGTATTGTCGGCAGTGCTTACATAGTAGGCTGTAACATCAGTAGGTACAACAGTGGCAAATGGTGCACTGAATGTGGCGAGGTTGCTCACGCCCTCAACGTCGCTAACAGCGTTGAAAGTGACGGTGTTGGGGTAAGTGGTTTCTTCAAGGAGGAAAGCCGTTGAGTAAGTATCGTCAAGCAACTGCGAACTATAAGCATTGTAGACTGTACTATTCTGTATAGTATAGTAAACATCGTTAGGTGCAGCATAATTACCTTTTTCAATATTACCACGTTTTGACATCAAATTCATATAAGCATCTGTCACACCTGCTGCAGTGACCTTTGTCAGGGTAAAAATCTGTGGATTGAAAGAAACAGCATCAGTACCCACAGTATACTCTATGTTTACATAACCATCAGTATATCCCTTGTTGTCATTAACAGCAGCATTACGCAGACCCTTATATGTAAGGAACTTACCGTCGTTATTTACGAAGACATACTTGCCTTCCTCTACCTTGTGACAAACGAACTTGGCTGTTTCATCGTATGAAGAGTTGTCAGCGGCGTCTGTCTTCTTCAAAGTATAACCCGATGCTGCATAGTTCATATAAGACTTCACACCAGCCTTTGATACAGCTGTAATTGTATAAGCCTTGCCATCCTCAGGCATGCGGATATTATCTGACGACAGTTTGAAAGTAGATACAGCAGCCTTCAATGTGGTGTAGTCGCTGACAGTTGACTTTGTTACAGACTTAGCAGTAGCTACAGCAGAGCTAAAGTTTTTATAAGCCTCTGACGACTCAATAGGATAACCTATACGTTTGCTAGCTAATACAGCCTCAGCCTCTTGCAAAAGTACAGTAAATGCAGACTCATCATAAACGTATGTCACACTGATAGTCTTGTCTGTTGCATTTATAGTAGTAGTCTTTTTGTAGCCGTCCTTGTCAGGAGTAACAATGTCACTTTCGTTGATAGTAGTACCTGCTGTGAAGAAGAATGAACCACCATCATACACCGTTTGTGTGCCCTTATTGGTTTCGAGAGTACAAGAGGCAGATTCTACACCCGAATATTTGTAGATGTCATAGGTCTTAAGCGTCTCATCGCTCACCTTCGAGAATTGGAAACGAGTTACATTGTAAGCAGCATTAGTAGAACCACCCATGTAGTTCCACCCTTTCCAATCGTCCCAATATGTACCTACAATATATAGCGTATTGTCGCTTGCATCTTGCTTGATTGTGTAAGCCTGATCATCACCTTTTGCTCCTGTTGGTCTATTATTATTGGCAGTATATTTTGCCACTCGGCTTCCCCACTTGCCATTGATAGCCATAATGGCTTGGTCTGTGCCATTGTTATCAACATACACAAAGGCCGTAGCGTCAGTCTTTTGCTCAGCGGCCGTTCCGAAATAAGTATAACTTGCACCTCCTAATACGTTAGACGAATAGACGTAGCGTGGAGCGGTGGTCGAAATAGTTGATATGCTTTTGCCCACCACCTGGCGCATCTGATACCAACCAGATTCGAGAGTTGACGTCGAAACCGGTTCAAATTTTACCTGTGCCGAAGCAGGCATAGACAGGCTGCCCATGGCAATGAGTGCCAAGGCAAGAGTAGAAATTTTCTTCATAGGTTGTGATATTTGTTGATATTAAGTTATAAGTGCAGCGTCGGACAACGCACAACACAACTATCGCTGCGCTGTGGTCTGGCAATGCAGGCCATGGCGCGGCGATGACACTACGGCACAAAGGGGGCTTGCACCATAGCGAGTGTACGTTGCTGATGTTAAATGTCTATAACAAATGGGGGGGGTAAATAGCAACATATTGCTGGCACACAAGGCCGCGTGCTTGACCTTACGACCAAACACGGAGGAAAGTACATAATAAGCGTTGCGTGTCATAATTTGTTGCTAAATAATTTTGTGTAAATTTACGCTGCCGCATTTGTAAACGCACAACTACGGCGTGACAGCCTCATCGCTCTGCTCTGCTTTTATCAACAACACTTAATGCAATGGCTGTATCTTGCGTTTTCATTATCAATTCGGCGCAAAATTAAAACCTTTTTATACATTGCGCAATACTTCTGTCGCATTTTGTGTCACTTTTATGCTTAAAAACATATTCTGAAAGCTGTGCACGCAAAGTTCCAAGACTCATAGTGATGCTTTTGCCCTTACAAGCAGGGTGTACGAAATAGACTTTTAGCGAGACAGGTTTTTGGGAGGATTTTAAGTTGTATGAAACGCGCCGCAAAGGAACGCAAGCACACAACGCAAGCACTAATGGGGGCGACGCGTCTCGCGTCGGGGAAAGATGTGGCTATTTATTTAGTAGAGTTCGTATCTTCCTCCTTTCTCTATCCCGACGCGAGACGCGTCGCCCCCATTAGTGCTTGAGTTGTGTGCTTGAGTTAGGTGCTTGAGTTGGGTGCTTGAATTGCGTGCTTGCGTTGTGCGCTTGAGTTGCGTGGTTGTGTTGGGAGGTAGCGTTGGGTGCTTGAGTCCATTCGTATGTTTACGTTTCACCGGACTAAGATGAAAACATATTCAGAAAGATGTGCACGCAAATGTACTGACAGGAAGATGTGCTGATGATGCGCACGCGCACAAAAAAAAGGGCTGACACCGTAGCGTTACTATTTGCAACGCTGCGGCATCAGCCCATTATTATATTAGCATATTGCGCATCTGCTCACATTTGCACATTTGCACATCTGCGAGCGAGGCGCCTTGCGTGTTCGTTATTCTGCAATCAGCGAGAACTCTGCGCCTGAGGCGAAGTCCTGGCCATTCTGCTCGTTGAGCGCACGGAAACGAATATAACGTGCCTTGACGGGCTTGTTGAACATGACGCGCTTGAGCTCGGCATTGGCAGCGAAAGTGCCTTTGCACACAGGCTCACCCCACGACTTGCCGTCCTGGCTCACATACACCTCGTAGTCCTTTACCCAACCATTCTGGCCGCTCTGACGGGGCAGGAAGGTGAAGCCCTTCATAAGCTTGGGCTCGGCGGCATCGAAGTCTACCCAGTGGGGGTACTTGGCCAGGGTGATAGAGTACATGGTGTGCCAAATAGTGGCGGGGTCGCCATCGACAAGGTATGAGGCATCGCCACTGCCGGGCTCCTGCGACGAGGCAAAGACTACCTGCAGGGGCACGCTCTCAACCTTGGCATAGGTCATGGAGGTCTTCATAGCGGGATTGTCCTTGTACCACGTGGTGATGGTGCCACCGGCACGCAGATTGACGGGCGCGGTGTAGGCTGTGGCCTTCTTGCTGCCACCCAGGGCATACATGATGGTGCGGCCCTTGGCAGGACTGCTCAGTGTGACCATGCCTGTGCGGCTGTGTTCGATGCTGATGGGCTGCTCACCCGAGGGGCTTACCTTGGCCACCTCGGCAAGCTGCTGCTGGGCTGCGAGCGGACGAATGATGAAGCCGAAGTTGTAGTTGTGGCTGAGGGCCTGGTCCTCAACAAACGGGCCACCCTGGCCGCAGCTGGCTCCACCAAGACCGGTTACCTTGGCGTCGAGATGCAGATAGGTGCCATCGCTCTCGGGCAGCTGGTAGATGTGGGCTGCCTGGGTGAGCTGCTGCTGGCTCCACGGCAGAGCCGATACCGACATGACGCTGTCGGCCACAAAGGCTACACCCTCGCCACCCTGGGCGGGACGCAGGGCGCAATAGCGCACCTCCTCGCGGTTGCCCATAGACTGGGGTTTGGGCAGTATGATGTCTTGCTTGCCCACCTCGCCCTGGTGCAGCTCGATGAACTGGCCGGTTTTGCGGTCGGCATAGTTGTTGATAGGGCCGCGGCCGTAGTAGCTGAACTGGTTGTACTGCTTGGGCAGCTTCATAGAGTAGCCTATGCGGGGCAGTACCACATTGGTGCGGTTGGCCGAGATGGCGCTCTGCAACTCTACCGAGCCATCAGGATAGATGGTGTACACCTGGTTGGTGGTAAACTTGAAGTCGTCGGCACCAAGGGCGTGCTTGCCCTGGCTGAAGGTGTAGACGGTCTGCGGGTTGCGGTCGCGGTCGGAGTATACCTGCTGGCTGCCCTCGCGGCCCTGGCTCTCGATGGTGAGGCTGATTTGTGTAACACCGTTCTTGCCCTTGACAATGGTGGGCTTGCCCACTACCTTGTGCTGCAGGTCGTAAAGTCCGTTTTTGAACCACGCGTTGTGATAGCCAATGCCGGCATCGTTGTCGGTGGGGGCACGGAAGGCGTCGAGCTTGGGACCGTTGCCGTTGGCAATAATCTCCTGTCCGTTGTAGGCAAGGTGGCTGATGGCGCCTGTGCTGAGGTCGATGTCGATGTCGTAGTTGTGGCCCTTGACGCTGACTTGCTTGCTGCCTACTGTGACATTGGCAGTGCCCTTGGCGGCCACGCTCTTAATGGCGGGCGCCTTTACGTCGGCACCTTTCACGCGGAGTTGCTCCTCCATCTGCACATAGCCCTTCTTGGCCCACGGCATGTCCTTGCCCTGCAGGAACTGCACCTTGACAAAGTACTCGCTGTTGGGGTCGAGCTGCGCGTAGTTGTAGGGCAGCACATACTCCTGGCGCTCACGCGGGCCGAGTATGTTCTTGGCACCCATCAGGGGTTTGTCCTTCTCCACACACACACCGTCTTTGTAGAGCGACCATACTACTTGATAGCCCTTGAGCGGCTCGAAGTAGTTTTTGTTGAATATCTCGATGCGTCCCTGTTTGAGGTCGACAGCCTTGACGCCCACATTCTGATACACCTTTTTCACCTCGAAGTACTGTGCCTTGGGTGAGAGGTCGGGGCGCATCACGCCGTTCATGCAGAACATGCCGTCGTTGGGCTTGTTATCGGGTCCGAAGTCGCCGCCGTAGCCCCAGTAGGTCTTGCCGGTTACGGAGTCGGTGCCTTCCATGGCCTGGTCTACCCAGTCCCAGATGGCGCCGCCCATAAAGAAGTTGGTGCTCTCGATGGCGTTCCAATAGTCTACCAGGTTGCCCACGGCATTACCCATAGAGTGTGCGTACTCTGATATGTGGTAAGGGTACTTCATGTTGTAGTTGCCCTTGACAGCGCCCTGCACCCAGGCTATTGAGGGGTACTGGTTAGAGCCTATGTCGACAATGTCGTTATTGCGCTCATACTGCACGGGGCGGCTTTGGTCGTACTGCTTGATGGCGGCATAGCAATCCTTGAAGTTGTCGCCGGGTCCGGCCTCGTTGCCAAGGCTCCATATCACCACCGAGGGGTGGTTGACAGTGCTGTGCACCATCTCCATGTTGCGTGCCAAGTGGGCGTTGCGGAACTCGGGCACATGTGAGAGGCTTTCCTTGCCATAGTAGTACTCGTGGCTTTCGATGTTGGCCTCGTCCTCAAGGTAGATGCCGTACTTGTCGCAGAGGTAGTACCAGTAGGGTGCGTCGGGATAGTGTGAGTTGCGCACGTGGTTGATGTTGCCACGCTTCATCAGGAACACTTCCTTCTGCATTTGCTCGCGAGTGACGTAGTGTCCCGTCTGCGGATTGTTTTCGTGACGGTTGACGCCCTTCATCTTGATGGGCTTGCCGTTGAGGTAGTAGTAGCGTCCGGCCAGTCCGAACTCGTCCTGGCTGGCGGGTGTGTCCTTAATTTCGATTTTGCGGAAACCTACGTTGGTTGAGAAGGTCTCTACCACCTGTCCCTTTTTGTCCTTGAGCTGTCCGACGAGGGTGTAGCGGTGTGGTGCCTCGGCGCTCCAGGGCTTTACCACATTGCCGGCATTGAGGGTGACGCTGGCGGTAAGTTCGCCATTTTTGGCCACGTCGCCCACCTTGGCCACTGCTGACACGCCTGGCACGAGGGTGTTGTTGTCGGAGTAGAGTTCGTTCTCGTAGAGGCTGTACTCAATGGTGTAGCCCTTGGCGGCCTTGGTGGTGAGGTTGCTCACCTCGGCACTGATGTGGAGGCTGCCATTGGTGTAGGTGGCATCAAAGTCGGGAATGGCCTTGATGTCGCGCACCTGCACCTTGGGTTTGGCGGTGAGTGCCACGGTGCGGAAGATGCCCGGCAGGCGGAACATGTCCTGGCTCTCGAGGAATGAGCCATCGCTGTGGCGGTATACCTCGACGGCTATCACGTTTTCGCCCTTCTTGTTGAGATAGGGGGTGATGTCAAACTGTGCGAGGTTGCGTGAGTTCTTTGAGAAACCTACGTAATGGCCGTTGATGTAGAGGTAGAAGAATGAGTCTACGCCATCGAAGTTGATGTACACTTCCTTGCCGTCCCACGCTGCGGGGAGGGTGAAAGTGCGGCGGTAGGAGCCTACCTCGTTGCGGTTTTTATACGTCATCCAATCCTTTGACGGGGTGCGCATCACCCCACCCTTCCAGTCGCCCTGTCGCACTTGGTGCTGGAATATGACACGCTGGTTTGAGTAGAGGGGTTCACCATACTTAAAGGTGCCGTTGGCTTGTTTGCCGGCCATGTTCCACGACATGGGCACTTGTATTTTGTCCCACGCCGAGGCGTCGAAGTCTGTCTTGTAAAAGTCCTTGGGACGTTCGTCGGGATTTTTGGCCCAATGGAACTGCCACTGGCCGTCGAGGCTCTGCCAGAGGGCGCTGTTTTCGGGCAGCACCTTGCGCGCCTGTTCTACATTCTCAAACGAGAAGAACCAGGCGTGTGGCTGCTGCTTGTTATAGGCTACCGAGTCGGGGCTTTGCCACTCCCAGCCTGTGGGTGCGGGCATTTGTCCGTAGTAGAAGCCTCCGAGGGGCGTTACTTGTGCCCACATCGGGGCAGCCAGCAGGGCTGCCATGAGGGTCATTGTTGTCTTACGCATATTTATAATATAGGTGTATGTGTTTGTGGTAACTGTTCAACACTGCGGGCAGACTGTATGTGGTCTGCCTCAACGCGTTACAAAGGTAAGTATTTGTTTTAATAAACTGACGCCCGCACAGCACATTGTGGGGCGTAACAAACAAAAAAAGGATAATTCATTGAGCATTGCGCTCAAATCATTATCCTTTAATAATAGCGTACCCAGAGCCGGGGTCGAACCGGCACGGGTTGCCCCACTGGTGTTTGAGACCAGCGCGTCTACCGATTCCGCCATCTGGGCTGCTTGCCATACCCCTTTGGGGCTTTAAGCGGTGCAAAGATAGGCACTTATTTGTAAACTGCCAAATTTTTTGAAGAAAAACTGATATAGTGATGCTTGGCAGCCGCTAACGCGGAAAACAGAAGGACATAAGAACATAAGGACATAAGGCCGCTGCGCGGCTTTGAAGCGCTTACCGCGAAAACATAAGAACATAAGCTACATAAGAAACATATAAGGCCGCTGCGCGGCTGACGG
>OLQN01001116.1_pt1 | contig 21025 bp, 15 predicted proteins | sample 1673181 | NCBI WGS metagenome assembly OLQN01 (sample SAMEA3136763, study PRJEB25190) | human gut metagenome | biome: human gut; feature: human-associated habitat; material: faeces | place: Austria | collected 2013
GCATCTTATTTTTCAACAGAACAAGACCTGAGTGATTTTTTAAATAAAACAAAAGAAATTAATAAAGATAAAGCATCTCCAGAAAGATAGAGATGCTTTTAATTTTAGGTTTCCACTCACCTAAGATTATTTTTATGGAGGTAGGCAATGAAGTATCTAAAACAAGATGAAATCGATAAATATATGATGGAGCTAGATAACTACTACCGTAATATTTTATTTACTTTACCTGCACAGGATGAAGTTGATGAAATGTATAGCTTTCTAAATTTATATGTATTATATGCTAGGCAAAATATTAATCAGGAATGGTTCAATATTATTTCTATATTAAAATCACAAAAAAATAATAGTGTATGTAATTCTGTTGTTAAATGGAATCAGATACTAGCAAAAAAAGATATGAATAAATCACTTAAAATGATTTATCCAAAGAAAAATACAAAAGGTATACCAGTGATTATTCCAACTGTTGAAGCATTTATGAATGTAAAGACTGATACAAAGGAAATGAAACTTGAATGGCAAAAAAGCTATGTATATCCAATAGAATCTATAAATTTACCACCTCTTATAAATTATTCAGCGGATATGCCCATAATGGAACGAATTAGTTTGCTTGGAAAAAACGAAAAGTTAGATCAACCAGTTGAAATATTTAATATGGTTGATTTTAATGATGTTAATGAACTTATTAATGTATTTTTAAATGATTTAGTTCATTCTTCGGATTCTGTATTTAGACTTGAATATACAAAAAAAGAGTTTGTATTCTTCTTTGAATTGCTCAAGTATTCATTTGTATGTTGTACAAATTATTATGACAGTGATGATTTAGAAAAATGTAATGGTATTCCTAGTACCTTACTTCTGATAAACCATGAAGATGAAGTTTTGCTATTATTACACGATATATGTAGTGTTATACGCAAGTTTACAAGTTATCTTGCAACAAAATTTAATCATTTTATTGAAGAGGAAATTGTTAGGCAGGAAAAGATTAAAATTAAAGAAAGATACAATAGAAATATTAAACAGCGTATTAATGATGCAAAAGAAATGATACAAGAATGGGAGTGATTTAATGACTTCAGAAGATAAATATGTTTTATCACAATTAACAAATGAAACAGGCAATTTAAAAGGAATATTGAAACAACAAAATAAAATAGAAAATATGGCAACATCTATGTTAGATGCTGTTTTTTTATTAGATATGCTTACAGAGTTAAAAGAACAGGACTCAAAAAACGGTTTGGAACTTTTAGAAAAACAATTCCACTCCGTTTTCTATTGGGAAAAGGATGAAGGATATCTTAAAGAATTAGGAATTGTAAAGGAGTGAGATTATGTCTGGAATTTCTAGAAATTTAATTGATGAAGTAAAAGCACATGTTTCCATTTTGGATTTAGCAAAAGATTATTTTACTCTTACAAATGAAAGAGGTTATTTAGGGATAAAGGATGTAAATGGTTCGAGTGATTATTCATCATTAAAAATATATCCAGAAACAAACACTTATGTTAGGTTTTCTGGAAAAGGTGGCGGAGATGTTATTCAATTTGTAAGAGATACTCATATAGAAGGTATTGATAGTTTTGAAGATGCAATTCTATTTTTAAAAAAAAGGATAGATCCAGAGTTTTCAATTGACATAACAAAAAATAAGGTAAAGCAATGGTCAGAAATGACAGGGGCTGAACGTGGGAAAAAAATGGCTGAAGCAAACAATCGTTTGAATGAGAATTTAAAACTTGATGATAACAACAGGTACATTATAGCTTATTTGAAGAAAACGAGAGGCATTGATCTAAAGGTAATCTATGATGAAATCGACAGGGGAAGATTGGTACAGGTTATTACACCAAATGGTTCTCGTGCTTTAGGATGTGTTGGGCATGATTATACATTTCCATCAGTTAAAACTGCGGTAAGTGTTAGAGGGATTGCACGTGGTTCTACATATAAAGGCGATTTGGAAGGATGCAACTATGATGTTGGTTGGGTTATCAGTAATGTAGAAAAGAAATTTGATCAAGTAAATAATAGGTATATCAATGTAAGAAATGCTAATTATAATGAAAAAGCTCATCTCTATTGCTTTGAAGGATATATTGATTATTTGTCTTTTAAATCAATACAAAGGCAACATGGAAATAGCATGGACAAAGATATATGTATTGTTACTGGTTCGTCCACCAAAACAAAATGTATTAAGAATTTTTTAGAAGATAATAAAGAAAAATTTAAAGGTGCAAACATATCATTATGTTTTGATCGTGATGAAGCTGGATTTAAAGCAATTGATAAGGTAGCAACTGAATTAAAGGATCTAGATATGGATTTAAAGATTAATACTGCTCTATCTTTAGATAAAGATTGGAATGATCAGTTGCTTAATTATGATGTGACAAACAACAATCAAGCTATAGTCATTGATAAAAATAAAGAGGCTATTATAGAGGCTTCTCAAAATAAAGGTAAGAATAAGCTCTATGCTGTTTATGAAGATTCCAATAATGAAACAAATGCTTATCTATTTGATTATAAGCGAAATGATGTTCAATTATTTGATTGCAGCAAAGAAGGACTTGATGTTGTATATGATGCTTTAGAAAATAAGCTATCATCAGTTGATATGAAAAAAACGGATGTCAAGGTGCACGAGGATTATGCTTATGCATTGAAAGAATTTCCTGAACGTTATCCACATATTATAAAAAGCAATGGTTTAGGAAAGCAAAAATCGATTGCTGATAGAATGAAAGAAGCTAAACAAAAATCTTCTCAACAAACAAAGGATAGACAAACTATATCAAAAAATGAACAAATGAGATAGATTCCGGACAATTGTCCGGATTTTTTAGGAGGAAATTACTTTGATGGATGAAATAGACAAAATTAAAAAGATAAATAAATCAATTGTAAAGGAAAATGGTACAGTAGAGAGTTTTGATAAGCAATTAATTGAACTCATTGGTGGAAGATATGATACAAGATTTCCAATGGTTGTTTCAAAAAACAGTAAATGTTTGAATTACATAACAAAAAACGATTCAAACCCGATATTAATAAATGTTTCTACAGTAATTAAAATTAAAGAAAAACATGATATAGGTTATGCTTTTGTAAGTGATTGTGAGCAAATGATAAAGAACAGTATATTTGCCTTTGATTCGTTAAAGCATGATACAAGCAAAATTATAGTTCTTGATGAAGTGGATGATGAAGATAATCCGATTATAGCAGTTGTAAGATTAGATAAGAAAATGGGCAGAGATGCAATTCAAATAAATGAAATTACATCTATTTATGAAAAAGAAAGGTTATCTAATTTAATTGAAAATACATATAGAGAAAATAAATGTTTTTATAAAAATAAAACAGAGCATATAAGATCTATAGGGTTCCAATTGCCCCAAGATGTTAAATATGCTCTATCTACGGAATATAGTAGAACAAGTTTTACAAAAAGTCAAGTTGAAGAGGATATGAATAGCCATTTACATAGAGTAAAAGGAAAAAATATTTCTAATAGAATGAAAGAAGCTAAGCAAAAATCTTCTCAGCAATCTCATAGTGATAAGATTATTTCTAAAAAAGAACCAGTTAGGTAAATTCCGGACAAATGTCCGGAATTTTGATAGGAGGCATACAGAGTATGGAATACGAAAATACAGAATTATATGATTATTTAGAACAACAAAGAAATCAATTAGAAACTATTGAAGAAAAGGAAAAATTAAGAGTAATTTATTCTATATCAAAAGAACTTGATATAGACGAAACAGTGATACAAGATTTATTTTCTTTTTATCATTGTAAGACTTTAAAAGAAACTATAAATATTTTAAAAAGGGATTTTATTAAGGATAATATGAGAGGTGATGTGCTTGTCCTTCCTCCAATATTAGAAAATGAGTTTTGTAAAATAAGTTACTGTAGATCAAAGAATACTTACAATGTAACTTATGATAATAAAGGAATAACAAACTTCTTTCGTTTAGATAATGATGATTTGGAAATAGATACAGTCATTGTTAAACGTAGAAAGAGCATACAAGAAAAATATACTAAAGATAGGAAAAATATTGAGACAAATGAAAAAAAATCTGATGATCCTTTAGAAGGGCAAATGTCTATTGAAGATGTATTAGAGGAATCTAATGGAGAAATTGTTACAACCAATATTGATGAAAAAGAATTTCAAGAAGCTGAGTTTGAAAATGAACCAGTTAATAAAGCAAACGTTGGTGTAACCAGTGCTTTTAATAATCTTTTAAACAGAAACAAAAGTAATGGTGGTGTTTATTAATGAAAAAGCTTATTATCTGTGAAAAAAGTTCTCTAGCAAAAGGTGTTATATCTGGAATAAATACCATGAGCTATGGCGATAAGATGAAAACGATAGAATACTATAAAGGGAAAGATGCGCTATCTTCCCTTTATTATTATGAAAACAATGATTATATCGTTACTGCTGTAGTAGGACATCTGTTTGAACTGAAATCAATCGCTGAATATAAAGGAGTTGACAAATTATCTTGGAATGATATTGAACTGCCTTTTAAACCAGATAATTTTGATTTTGAAATTTCTTTAAAGAAAGGATTTTCTAAGAGATTAGAGATGATTAGAAAGCTTTCTAGAAGAGAAGATGTAGATGCTCTTTATAACTGTGGAGATAATGACAGAGAGGGGGAAATTCTGATCAGAGAGATACTGCATGCTATTGATAATAATAAGATGGTCTATCGTCTTGCATTATCAGAAGTTACAGATGCTACAGTTGTTGAAGGACTTAATAAGATGATTTCTGATAGCGATTATGATGATATCGCAAATGAAGGATTTGCAAGACAGTATGCTGATTGGCTATATGGTATAAATTTAACTACTTACGCTTCCATTAAAATGGGTGATGGAATGTACAATGTTGGACGTGTAATAAGTGCAATTGTTCGTGCTATCTATGAACGTGATATGGAAATAAAGAATTTTGTCTCTAAAAAATATTTAGTAGGATATTCTAATGAAGAAACTAACGGAGAGAAGATCGAACTGATTGATAAAGAGAAATTTGAAGCAGACAGTTCAAATATTTTGACTGATGAAATAAAAAATGATTGCCAAAACTATTTGGATCAGCTTAATAGAAGTACATTTAAAGTAACAAACAAAGAAGAAAAGGAAAGAAAGGTTAAGAGACCAAAACTCTTTTCACAAGGTAAGCTACAAAATGTCATGAATACTAAATATGGGTATTCTCCAAAGGAAACTCTTGAATGTGTTCAACAGTTGTATCTTTCGGGATATGTTACTTATCCACGTACATCATCTGAATATATGGCAACAGCCGAAATACCAAAAGCACAGGAAATAATTAATGCTTTAAATAAAGAATGGAATTGCTGTTTAGAATTAAGAAATGAAAAAAGTATTTTTGATGATAGCAAGGTTGAATCTCATAGTGCAATCACACCCACAAATAAACTTCCAGACTATGAGACGTTTGATATCAAGCTTAAAAATACATATATTGAAATATTGAATAGATTCAAGGCTGTATTCTATAGGGATGATTACATCATTCAAGAAACAATACTTCTTATTTCTAATGGGAAAAAGGAATTTAAATTAAGTGGTAATGTAACAGTAAATGCTGGATGGAGTATATTTACTAGCGAAAAGAAAGAAAAACAGCTTCCTGATTTAAATGTTGATGATGTTGTAAATGTCGATTTCAAACCTGTTCAAAAAGAAACGACACCGCCAAAGCATTATACGGTTACATCTTTAAATAATTTCATGATTAATCCTTTTAGAAAGGAAAACAGTGAAAATGATGATGAAGAATATAAAAATATTCATGCTGGTATTGAAATAGGAACAGAAGCTACAAGACCTGATATTATTGAAAGAGCAAGAAAGCATAATCTCATAAAGCTTAGTAAGACAACTTACACAATCACGGAAGATGGAATACATTATATTGAAGCTTTAGAAAAGCTTAAAATTGATATAAGTACTGAAAAGAGCGTATATCTTAATCAGTTGATCAAGAACGTATACAGGAGAGGTATGACAATAAAACAATGCTGTGAAACGGTGTTTGAAGAAATTGATAATATTATTAAAGAGGATGTTGATGTAGAAGGTATGAAACAGGAAAAGATAGTCATTATCAAGGCTAAATGTCCATTATGCGGTGGCAATCTTATCGAAAAGAAAGGCAAATACGGTATCTATTATGCTTGTGAAAAATGCGATTATAAACAGTCTCAAAAGACCCAGATGCCTAGTTCCGATGAGATTTGTCCAGAATGTGGTTCTAGGATGATATGGAAGAAAAGCAAATATGGAAAGATGTTGGCATGTTCCAATTATCCTGCCTGTAGATATATTAAGCCTTCAGAAAAGAAGAAAGTCGAATACAGTGATGAAGTCTGTCCTGAGTGCGGTTCTAAACTTGCTGTTCGACATGGTAAATATGGAAAGTTTATAGCCTGTTCTAATTATCCAGAATGTAGGTATGTTAAATCTAAAGAAAAAAAGAAGGTTGATGATACTGGTGAAGTCTGTCCAAATTGTGGATCTAAAATGGTATGGAGAAATGGCAGATACGGAAAGTTTGAAGCCTGTTCAAACTATCCTTCATGTAAATATATAAAGAAGTAGAAACTGATTCCGGACAAATGTCCGGAATTTTGTAAGTGATTTGATTGGATAGATAATTAGAAAACAATTCATACTGAAACGCTAGGGTATATTTGCGTATTCAATTATGATTCTTTATACACAAATCCTGTCGTTTTTATATTTTTAGCTGGTGGTATAATTAATAATGATAAGTTACTGTATTGAGTGGAAGGAGAATGATTATGGCTGTAGAATTTGAAAAGATGCAACTGAAGATTGCGATAGTCAGGATGCAAAGAGGTGTTCAAAGAAGAATAAAAGAAAACAGTAAGCCTTATGCTTTTATCTGCCCTGAATATTTAGATATAAATAAAGGCGATTATGTTGTGTGTGAGGTTTCAAGAAAAACAAACAGGAAGAATGTTTCCCATGATTTTCGAGTAGGACGTGTTGAGGATCTGATGACTTGGAGTGATAGAGAAATACTACAGTTTCGTCCAAATTCGTTTATTGTCTGCAAGGTTGATTGTGATGACTTTGATGAAAGATGTATAAATATTAAAAATAAGAAATACTCATTGTGGGCAAGATATAATGCAGTTGATAGAAGAAACCCTGACAAGAAGGTAGAGGGTGTACCAATGAATGTATTTGATCATTTGATTGATAACATGGGTAAGCTTCATTTTGAAAAGCTGAATCAGTACAGTCATAAAATGACAATGGAAAAGAAGGCTATACTTGAAGCAAAAAATAGACAGAAGAATAAATCGAAAAAGTAATAATGAAAAATCTTATAAAGTAATGACTAGCTTTGACACTGTTTAGTGTGTTAAAGTTAGTTTTTTTATTTTGAGGAGGAAAGAGAGATGAGATTGAATGAATTGTTTGAAGTATATATTGAAGATGTGGATCTGATACAGCATGATACATCATTGGATGGAATGAGGTATCGCTATAACTCTTTGATAAGAAATGTTTTTGGTGAAAAGGAGCTGGAGGATATCGACTTTAAAGATATAAAAAGGTTTCAGAAGGAGATGGTTGAAGGAAAATATAGGACAAGAGAAAATACGATTTTTAGTGTTTCTTATATCAATGGTGTTGTTCAGTTGCTGAAGAGATTGCTGAGTTATGCGAATATGATGGATTATGCTGATTTTTCATATGAACAGCTCAGAGGATTAAAAAGCATACATAATTTGAAAGATAAAGGAAGATTCAAGAAGCAACAGATCATATGGAAGATAAGTGATTTTAATGTTTTTTTGCAGTATGTGGATGATGAGAAATATAAGGCTCTTTTTAACGTATTGTTTTATACGGGACTGAGAAAAGGCGAAGCGGTATCTTTATGTTGGAAAGATGTTGATCTGATAGAACAGACGATAGCGGTCACTTCTACTGCCTGTCGGGTTAAAGGAAAAGGGCAGATTGTTAAAGAACCGAAGTCAAAATGTTCTTATAGGATAGTACATATCAATGACAGTCTGAATGAAATGTTGCTGAATCTCTATCTGGAAGAAAAAGAGAAATATAAAACGAACATCAACCATCACTATGTTTTTGGATCATATAAGATGATTGCATATACGACATTGGACAGACGTTTTAGAAAGTATAAAAGGGTGGCAGGAGTATCGGATATGACCTTGCATGGGTTCAGGCATTCACATGCGACAATGATGCTGGAATTGACGAATGATGTTTATAATGTATCAAAACGATTGGGTCATGAAAGTATTGAAATAACAGATACGTATCTGCATGTCAATTCTAGGATACAGAAAGAGATGGCAGAACAGATTGAAAAGGCAATAAATGATAATAGGAAATCAGAATATGATTCATTTTTGCAGAGAATAAAGAATGATTTGAAAAAGGAATTGATGGTAGGAAACTATTCAAAAGTGGAAATGGAAAGCATAAGACGTATCTATGAAGTTGTAAGAAAAAGTGCATAATGAAAAAAAGTAATATAACAGTTTATTTTACAAAAATATAATGTTATAATATGGTAAATGTATGAAAGCAAAAGAAAATGTTGAGCCTTCCAAAAGGCTCAACATTACGCATAGTCATTTCCTAGCTAACTATGACAAGATAAAATTCCTTAGTTTTATATTTTTTTGATAAAGTTTTTAGAATTTTATAATTCTAGATAATTTTATCAAATAATATTAGCTAATTCAATATATATTTATGTTTTAGTTGTCTGATATGACTGTGTAACCTTTTTAGGTGTATATCTGCTAAAGAAGTAGATAAGTCATGTTGGACAACTTTTATATATACTGCGTAAAATAATAAATATGGTGCTGGAGATGGGATTTGAACCCACAGCCTACTGGTTACGAGTCAGTTGCTCTACCGTTGGAGCTACTCCAGCATAGAAATAGAAGCAAAGCTTCTATTTTTTTTCAACTTTTGTTTCACAATAAAGACAACGATAAATACGTTTATCTTTATTTGCTAAATAGAAAACATGATCTAATCCTTGTTCTATAGATGTAATACAACGAGGATTTTTACATTTTTCTACATTAATAATTTTTTGAGGAAGTTGCAATTTTTTCTTTTCAACAAGTTTACCATCTTTAATAATACAAACAGTAATATTAGGATCTAAATATCCTAAAACATCAAAATCTAATGCAAATTCTTCATCTATTTTTAAAATATCTTTTTTACCCATTTTATTAGATTTAACGTTTTTAATAATAGCAACGCTACAATCTAATTTGTCTAATCCTAGTGCTTTATAAACTTCTAAAGATTTACCAGCAGTAATATGATCTAAAACAATCCCGTTTTTAATACTATCTATCTTCATTATCTTTCTACCTCATTTTCCAATCCTAACATTTTTAAAATAAGTGCCATACGCATAAAACGTCCGTTTTGAACTTGATCAAAATACTTAGCTCTTGGATCATCATCAACCTCAATAGCAATTTCATTAACACGGGGTAATGGGTGCATAACGATTAAATCAGATTTTGATTTTTCTAATTTCTTTAAATCTAAAATATATGTATCTTTTAAACGAATATAGTCTTGTTCATTAAAGAATCTTTCTTTTTGAACACGTGTCATATAAAGAATATCTAAATCTTCAATAACTTCTTCAATAGTTTCAACTTCTTTATAATCTAAATTCTTAGCATCTAATAAATCATGTTTTAAATATTCAGGAATTTTAAGTTCAGGTGGTGCAATAAACACGAATTTAATATTTTTATAACGTGACATTGCTTTTGTAAGAGAATGAACTGTACGTCCGAATTTTAAATCTCCACAAAAACCAATTGTTAGATTATCTAGTCTACCTTTTTCTCTATAAATAGTAAGTAAATCAGTTAAAGTTTGCGTTGGATGGTTATGACCACCATCTCCAGCATTGATTAAAGGTACTGTACTTTTTCTTGTAGCAACAAGAGGTGCTCCTTCTTTTGGATGACGCATTGCAATAATATCGCAATAACTTGAAACAACACTAATAGTATCACTAACACTTTCACCTTTAGAAGCGCTTGTATTGCTTGCACTTGAAAAACCTAAAACACTTCCACCAAGTGATAACATAGCTGATTCAAAAGAAAGTCTTGTACGTGTACTTGGTTCAAAAAAGAGTGTAGCTAGAATTTTATGACGACAAACATCTTGATAGCGTGTACGATCTTTAATAATATCATTCGCAATATCAATTAGTTCATCAATTTCTTCTACACTTAAATCCATTGGGTCAATTAAATATTTCATAGTCTCCTTTTTTTTCTTCAATATTATAGCACTCCTTAGAAAGCTATTAAATATATTTTAAAAAAATACGGAAATTTCTTTCCGTATTATTTTTTACCATTAAAACAATAAGTACAGATCTTATCACTATCAAGTCCAATAGCTTGAAGCATATCATCCAAACGATTAAAACGTAAAGAAGTAAAATTAAGTTCTTTACGGATTTCTTCTACCATTGCATTATATTCAGGAGTATCTGGATCACTATATGTTTCTAACATATTGATATCATTTTCTCCTTCACGTTTTCTAATAACACGACGTGTAATTAAATCCATATCACTTGTACTTCTTGAAAAGTTTAAGTAAGGACATCCATACATAATTGGAGGACAAGCAGGTCTGATATGGACTGCTCTTGCTCCAGAGTTATATAAATATTCAGTTGTATCTCTTAGTTGTGTTCCACGAACAATTGAATCATCAATTAATAATAATGATTTTCCTTTAATCAAGCTAGCAATTGGAATTAATTTCATTTTTGCAATTAAATTACGATCCGCTTGAATTTGTGGCATAAATGAACGTGGCCACGTAGGTGTGTATTTAATAAAAGGTCTTCCATATTGAATATGTGATTCATTTGAATAACCAATCGCATGGGCAATTCCACTATCAGGAACACCTGCTACAAGATCAATATCTTTAATATCATCTCTTTGAGCCATTAAACGACCACATTCATAACGCATTTCTTCAACATTACGTCCTTCATAACAACTTGTTGGATAACCATAGTATACCCATAAAAATGAACAAATTTTCATTTTATCATTGGCTTCTACAAGTGTTTTCACTTCTTCACTGGTCATAAAACAAACTTCACCAGGTCCTAATTCTTTATATAAAGAATAGCCTAAATTGATATAAGCATGACTTTCAAACGAAGCACAGAATCCATTTTCCCCCTTACCAATATTTAATGGAGTTCTTCCTAATTTATCACGTACTAAATACAAACCATCTTTTGTCATCAACATAAAAGAAATAGAACCTTTTACTTTTCTTAAAACATTGATAATTCCATCAACATAAGTATCCTTTTGATTGATCATTGCAGCAATCAATTCAGTTTGATTCACTTCTCCCCCAGACATCTCTAGAAAATGAGTATGCCCATTATCAAAAGCATCTTGAATCAATTCTTCCATATTTGCAACTCTACCTACAGAAACAATTGCATAACTACCTAAACGACAATTGATTAAAAGAGGTTGAGGTTCATTGTCTGAAATACAACCAATCCCCATTTTTCCAGACATTTCTTTAATATCATTTTCAAACTTAGTTCTAAATGGTGAATTTGAAATATTATGAATTGCACGGTTAAAACCGTTTTCTCCATAAACTGCAATCCCACCTTTTTTTGTTCCTAAATGAGAATGATAATCAATACCAAAAAACAAATCAGTGACACAGTCTTTACGACTGACAACGCCAAACATACCACCCATATGTAATTTTCTCCTTTTTCATTTGTTCTCTAAATGCCAAAAATATGATAACATAAAACAAAATGAAGATAAAGGACATAAAAAAATGAAATTATATATAGTAAGACATGGTCAAACAGGTTATAACATTGATAATAAAGTTTGTGGCATTTCGGATGTTGAATTAACATCTTTAGGAAAGCAACAAGCTAAAATGGCCAGTGAACAATTAAAAGATATTTCATTAGATATGATTTTTGCTTCACCACTTCAAAGAGCACATGAAACTGCAAAAATCATAAATGAAAATCATCAATTAGAAATTAAAATAGATTCTAGAATTCAAGAAATCAATTTTGGAAAATTTGAAGGAATTGTTAATAATGAAGAATTTCAATATTATAAACAAAATCATGGACTCCATTATCCAGGCGGAGAATCTTTATTCCAAGTAGTCTATCGTGTGTATAGTTTTTTAGAAGAACTTGAAAATAAATATCCTGATAAAAACATTTTAGTTGTTTGTCATGGAGGTATCGTGCGTGTCATTCATAGTTATTTTCAAGATATGACAAATGAAGAATTAATGACATGGTTACCCGAAAATTGTTGTATTCAAAGCTATGAAAAATAGTGACTTTGTATTGACTGAAAAGTGGAAAGTGTTATACTAATTATAGGAAAAAAGGAAAAGGAGAGTTAAATATGAACGTAGATAAAGATACTTGTATCGGATGTGGAGCATGTGCTGGTGTTTGTCCTGTAGAAGCTTTAGCATTTGATGACGAAGGAAAAATGGAATGTGACAAAGATACATGCATTGGATGTCAAGCATGTGTTGGAACTTGTCCAGTAGAAGCTATTTCAGCTGAATAATAAGATAAATTTAATAGTTATAAAGGACTTTTTATGATATATGGTTATATCAAAAAAGTCCTTTTTATTATGTTGAAAATTTTTCGGTCGAAAAAAAGCATATTTTGGTCGTAAAGAATATTTTTTGTTGAAATTATGTGATAATATTAGTTTATAAAAATTATATATTTTAAAGGCAAAACTATTGAAAAATAGTGACGCAAAGCTACAGAACTGAACCGTAAGGAAGTTGGCTGAGTTGCAGATAATGTGTACTTAGTCTTTTCTTGCGGCTTTTTCTTTATAATTATCATTTATCGTCAATATTTTTTTATAGTTTTGTAAAATTGGGAGGAAGAATAATGAATAGAAAGAAGAAGTTGTTTTCACTATTATTGGTGGTAGCCATGATAGTAACAGCAGTTTCAACAAATGTATTTAGTGCATTTGCTGAAGAATCGGTAGATTTATCTCAATTTATTGATAAAAATCTACCAAGTGATGTAGTTGATAGAAGTTATATTAAAATTGGAGACCATATTTTACAGCCGAATATAGAAAACAAAATACCGTATGGTTCAGCAATTTCTATCAAACTAGTATGGGGATTTATTGATAATCAGTTTCCAACAAAAGATAATAATACAATGGTTTATACTTTGCCTGATGGAATAACCATGGAAGAAGGAATTAAGGAACTAAAAGAAGGTGCGGAAACTGTAGGACATTTTGAAATAAAAGGTAATACAATTACAGTTAAATATAATGCAGGAGATCAAAGTGAATTATTTTTTAGTAAATCAAATAGACATGGTTCACTTATCATCAATGGAACTTTGAGTGATTCATTTACAAACAATCATGAAGGTGGAAAAGGGAAACTAGACTTACCAGGTGTTGGTCAATTTATCATTGATATGGATCGTGATAAATCTAACGATAAGGTAGATATTGAAAAAACAGGAGGAAAGGTTATAAGTGATGGGGATAATCTTTCTGCAGAATTTAAATTAAAGGTTTCAGCAACCGGTCCACAAACAAACGTTGTTGTGACTGATCAAATGGATGAAAATATGACATTAGATGGAGATGTTCAATTTTACACAGATGAAGCCTGTACAATTTCTTATACTGGTACAGTTACAAATAATTTAAAAGAAACTAATAAATTTCAATATACAATTGGAAGTATGAATGATAAAGAAGTTTTATATGCTAAATATAAAGTAAAAGTAAAAAAAGATGTTTTTGCATATAATCCGGATGATTGGAATTCTAAAGTTGGAAATAACATAACTGTAAAGAGTGATACACAAACAAATGAAAAAAATTCTTATAAGAAATTAGATTATACTAAGAAAAATTGGGCAGAAAAAAAGCATAGTGTTACTGGTGATGATAGTAATAAGGTTATCAATTGGGAAGTTACGTTAAATCCTGGGGGTAATTTTGATATTGGTGGTTCTACTATTAAAGACTCGTTAGGTGATAATATTGGTGAATATATTGATGGAAGTTTTAAATGTAGTCCTTCTATTGAAGGATTAACATGGGAAAGTTTAACAACTAGAAATTTCCAAGTACCTGCTGGATGTGATAAGGAGTACAAGATTACTTACCAAACTAAATTTGGTGAAGATCCTAGTAATGCGCCAGCCATTACAAAGAGTAATACGTTCACTATTAATCCTTTTGGTAATACACAAAACACGGATTATACAGATTCATTTAAAGTAGGAAAAGAAAATTATCAATTTATTGAAAAAACTTGTCTAACAACAGGAAATTCACAAGAGGTTGCATGGCAAATAAAAATTAATGTTCCTGAAAATGGTATAAATCATTTAATTGTTAAAGATACAACGCCAGAAGGAATGAATTATAAATCATATCAAGTTAAAAGTGGATATAATGGTACACCAATATTTAGTCAAAAGGATAGAGAATTAACTTTTGACTTTGGAAAAGTAAATGAAGGAACTATTATTATACAAGTTATTACATCTCTAGATAATATTCCATCAACAACAACATCTTATGCAAATAAAGGTGAATGTTTTAATGAAACAAAGAAATTAGGGGAAAGTAATGCTAATTATGATTATAAAATTGAAACTTTTCTTGAAAAAGAAGGTTATTGGGGTAGCTCTTGTAATAAAGATGAAATGGCTTGGAAATTAATTGTAAAAAAAGTACCAACCGATGCAAAAAATGTTTTTATTGAAGATACACTTCCTGAAAATACACAGTATGTAGATAACTCATTAGATATAATTGAAAAATGGGATAGTCAAATAACAAATGAAGAGATTCTTAAGAATATTCAAAATATTCAAGTAGAAAAAGAAAACGGAAAAGTTAAGTTTATATTTACAAATGCAGCATTAGATTATTTGAAAACAAATTCTTTAAATCTAACATATAAAGCAAGCATTATAGATGTTTCAAAAGCACTAGGAGATAAAGCCTATGACAATAAGGCGTCTTTATCTATTGATGGCAATATTTCAACAGCAACAGCTACAAGATGGTTTGGGTTATCAAAAAACGATATTTTAAAGAAAGAATATACTTATAATCAAGATACAGCACCAAATGTTAGATATAAAATTACGGTGAATGAAGGTGCAATTAAATTAAATGAGGGTAAAGATATCGAACTTGTTGATGAAATGGGAAGTGCTTTAGATTATTATATGAATAGTTTAACAATTAATGGTAATAAAGCTACGGCTAATCAAGTAAGCTATGATGAAACAAAACATGTATTAAAAATAATAATTCCTGATGAAAAGAAAGTTGTTCTTGAATATGAAGCAACTATTAATTTACCAGTAGGTGAAGATAGTAGCGCATTAAATGAAACAAATGCCTACAATAAGTGTTCTTTAAAAGGAATACCAAATCAATCTGAATTAGAGACGTATGTTTCTTTGAAAGGAAAAGTACTTGAAAGTTCAGGAGCTTCCACAGGGAATGGCGTCAGTATAAAACTTTATAAATGTGATAAAGATGATCAAACAAAAGCCTTAGAAAAAGCCAAATTTAGCTGTAGTGAAGTAACTTATGATAGTAATTTTGAAACAACTGCTACAAAATTAAAAGCAGAGGGCGAAACATTACCAACGGGTTATCTTACTTTTTCTGGGTTGAGTAGAAATGTTCTTTATAGAATTGTTGAAACAGAAGCACCTGATAATTATAAATTAGATGCTACACCACATTATTTTATATTTAAAGGAAATAGTGAAGAAAATTATCCTGAAGCTATTAAAGAAGGAGATAATACTTATCCTGTAACACTTATTGATAAAACACAAGCAATGCATTTTTATACAATTTCTAACGAAAAAGGAACAACAAAAGAAAATACTATTGAAATTAGTAAAATAGATGCACAGACGAAATCTGAATTGAAGAACGCACACCTAAGTATTATTAATAAAGATACAAATGAAACTGTAAAAAGTTGGATAACTGGCGAAAATAATAATCCAGGAAAAGTTAAACTAGAACCAGGAACATACGTTTTAAAAGAAACCAAAGCACCAGAGGGATATATGGTAGCTGATGATATTACGTTTGTTGTGGATAATGATGGTAATATAGTTGGCAATGATCAAAATACAATAATCATGGAAGACAAACATATCGAAAAAGGTAAACTTATTCTAACTAAAACAGTAGAAGGGAATATTTCTAAAGAAAATGCCAAAAAGATTACATTTAAAGTAATGAATCAAGAAACAAAGAAGACAGATAAATATACTTTAGATGAGTTTTCGTATGATGAAGCAAGTAAAACTTGGACAAAAGAGTTAGATGTTTTAGCTGAAGAATATACAGTTGAAGAAACAAATTCATCAGTGGAAGGTTATACAGTAAAAACAACTTATAAAATTGATACACAAGAAATAGAAGGTAAAAAAACTGAAAGTATACAAATTGAAAATCAAGGTGAAGTAACTGTAGCCTTTAAAAATAGTTACACTCCAAAACCATATGAAGTAGCTATAAGCAAACAAGATCTAACAAATGAAAAGGAAATTGCTGGAGCAACACTTAAAATAGTAAATCAAAAAACAAAAGAAGAAGTAGCTTCATGGGTCAGTGAAAAAGATAAGACACATACTGTTTCATTACCGTTTGGTGAGTATATACTTATTGAAGAAGTAGTACCTGACGGTTATAAAAAAGCAGATGATATTTATTTTAAAGTTTCTAAAAATGGAGAAATATCTATAAAAGGTAAGTATGGTACTTATAGTAAAACAAATAAAGTCATCATGAAAGATGAGGCAAAACCTGGAAAAATAGTAATTAGTAAAAGTGTTACTGGTTCAATCAATAAAGAACAAGCTGAAAAAGTTATAAGTTTTAAAGTAACAAATAATTCAACGAAAGAAGTAAATACGTATTCATTAAAAGACTTTAATTATGATGAAAGTAATAAAAAATGGACAAAGGAATTAATACAAGTTGCAGGAGGATATAAAGTTGAAGAATTAGTAACGTCTATAAAAGGGCATAAATTATCTTTAACTCAATATCAAATAAATGAAAATGGTGAAATAAAAGAAAAGGTAACAGATAAAATAGCAGAAAAGGTTATTGTTAAAAAAGATAAAACGACATTTATTGAATTTGAAAATAATTATGATTTAAATGTGTTTGATGTTGAAATAGATAAGACAGATATTTCTGGTACAAAAGAAGTAGATGGTGCGAAGTTAAAAGTAATTGATGAAGAAGGTAATCTAGTAGAAAGATGGATTTCTGGTCAAGATGATGAAAAAACGCATAAATTAAAATTATCTCCTGGGAAATATACTCTTATTGAAGAAGAAGCTCCTTATGGTTATAGAGTGGCGGATCCTATTGATTTTACAGTGAATGAAAATGGTAAGATTGAAGGCATGAGTGAAAATAAAATCACTATGAAAGATGAAAAAACACAAGCTAAATTAATTCTTACTAAAACAATAGAAGGGGATATTCCCAAAAAAGATGCACAAAAGATTACTTTTAAAGTAATAAATCAAAAAACAAACAACGTAGATAAATATACTTTAGATGATTTTTCTTATGATGAAGTAAACAAAATTTGGACGAAAGAATTGGATGTTTTAGCTGGAAAATATACAGTTGAAGAAACAAATTCATCAATAGAAGGTTATACAGTTAAAACCACTTATATAATAAACGGACAAGAAGTAGAAGGTCAAAAAACAGAAAGTATACAAATTGAAGATCAAGGTGAAGGAAATGTAGCTTTTAAAAATAGTTATACTCCAAAATTATATGAAGTCTCTATTCGTAAACAAGATATCTTAAATAATGAAGATATTGAGGGCGCTAGTTTACAAATCCAAAATAAGGATACAGGTGAAATTATTAGTATTGATTCATCAAAGGATGGACAAAAGGTTAATCTTGGATATGGAAATTATATTTTAACTGAAATAACTGCACCTGATGGTTATAAAATTGCGAATCCTATCGAATTTGTGGTTACAAAAGATGGAAAAGTAAAAATCAATGATAAAGTGGTCAATGAAGTTATCATGAAAGATCAACCTATAGGTAAATTGGTTATTACTAAAACAATTCAAGGAAATTTATCAAAGGAACAAATTGGTGATTCAATAAAGTTTGAAGTAACACAAAATGATACACAAAAATCTCATATATATTCATTAAATGATTTTATTTATGATGGAAATCGTTGGATTCTAGAATTAGAAGAAAATACAGGAGGTTATACTGTCAAAGAACTTGTTGATGATATACATGGTTATACCCTTGTAAAAACAATCTACATGATAGGAAATGAAGTAAATGAAGGTAAAAGTGTAGATGTTGATGTAGAAAAAGGAACTACAGCAACAGTAGCTTTTGAAAATACTTATGAATTAACAACTTATGATGTAAAAGTTGATAAAGTAGACAAAGAAAATGATGAAAAAATAGCAGGTGCAGAGCTTAAAGTTATTAATCAAGCAAATGAAGAAATTGCTCACTGGATAACGGATGGTAAAAATTCTTATAATTTAAAATTAGTACCTGGAACTTATACATTAATTGAAGTAAACGCACCAAAAGGTTATGAAATAGCTAAGCCAATAACATTTGTTGTTGGGAAAGAGGGTAAAGTTGTTGACTATCAAAACAATAAGATTATTATGAAAGATAAAGCTAAACCAGGTAAACTTGTGATTGCTAAAATTATAAAAGGTAATATTTCAAAAGAACAAGCAGAAAAATCTGTAAAATTTGAAGTCATAGACAAAGATACACAAGATAAAAAGGTCTATTCATTAAATGATTTTGAGTATGATGAAAATAGTGGAAAGTGGATGTTAGAGTTAACAAAAGTTGCTGGTAAATATACAGTCAAAGAGCTTACTGATGATGTTCAAGGATACAAGCTTACTCATATAGTATCTATCATAGATGGAAAAGAAAAAGGTGATGTAGCAGCAAATCTCAATGTAGAAAAAGATGAAACAACAACTATTGAATATACAAATAATTATGAAGAAAATAAAATAGAAACTAAAGAAAATAAATCTGATCAAACTCCAAAGCAAGAATCTAAAAAAGCTAAAACGGGTGATGATACACAAATTTTAGAAAATCTTATGTTATTGATATCTTCATTGGGTGGAATTTTATTTGGACTTAGATTTTATAGAAGAAAAAATGAGTTTTAATTTTTAGAAGAAATACGGTAATGATTTATCGTATTTTTTTTATTTTAAATGTGTTAAAATAGTGCAGGAGGTTTTTTATGAAGACAACAATACATACATTAAAAAAAGAATACAAAGATAATCAAACTTACTTAAATGAAAAACAAAAGCTTTTTCAAAATTTGACATATCATATGATAGAAAAAGAACTTCATCATAATGATATTGATATAAAATATGAAGAAGTTTTAAATTACTATAATGATTGTAAAGATACTGATGAAACAATTGCATATTTTGATGAAAAATATGATCAACAATTAGATCGATTAGGTGAAAAAAATGAAATGTTTGACGATGATGCACTTGTTTATTATATTGTTAAAGTCATTGAACATCATGAAGATATTCATCAAGTTCCAGATAAAAACTATATAGCTAGTGATATTATTGATTTGATTCAAAAAGATCATGATTATTATGATTTGCTTGAACAAACACAAAGTATCATGAAGCGTTTAATCAAAATGAAACATGAAAAAAATCAAGACTTACAAAATACGTTTAGTCCTTATGGTATTGATTTGGAACAATTTTTTACACGTGTTTTCCAAGAAATTGATTATGTTGAACATCAAGGTTCTTTTCTTACAAAAATTTATTCACTTTTAAAAGAACTACAAAATGAGTATGCTCTTTCTTTAAGATATGTAGAAATTCAAATGGATGTTTTAAGCACCCTTACAAAATATACTCAAGAAAATTTAGATGAAGAAATAAAAGAGCTTTGTAAGAATTATCCACAATATCGCTTTATGCTTTATTACAAAATAATGACAACTTTACAACAAATAGGAAATAATGATTTGTTGAAAAAATATTATCAAGAAATTAATACTTGTATACCCATGAATGAAGAACAAAAAGATTTATTAGAAGTCATTCAAGAAATTTTTGGATAGGAGAATTTTTATGAAAAAAGATTTATATTTAATGAGACATGGACAAACATTATTTAATGTTAGAAGAAGAATTCAAGGATGGTGTGATTCACCATTAACTGAATTAGGAAAACAACAAGCTTTAAAAGCTAAAGAATACTTAAAGGATATTTCTTTTGACCATTATTATAGTAGTACATCAGAAAGATGTTGCGATACGATTGAACTTATTATTGGAGACCATTATTATAAAAGATTGAAGGGATTAAAAGAAAGAAATTTTGGTTTATTTGAAGGAGAAAGTGAAGATTTAAACCCTAAGTTTGATGATTTTGGTTATGATGATTTATTTCCACATTATGGTGGAGAAAGAAGAGAAGATGTACAAAAAAGATTAAAAGAAACACTTACAGATGTGATGGATAAAGAAGATCATCAAACAGTTCTTGCTCTTTCACATGCTGGTGCTTGTATGTGTTTTTTATCCACTGTTATTGATCCTGGAGAAGTATTAAAAAGTGGAGGCCTTACTAATTGTTGTATATTACATTTTACATTTGAAAATGATACTTTTAAGTTTGTTGAAATTATTCGACCATAATAAAAAATGCTAAAGTGAAAAGTTAAATTCCACTTTAAAAAAATGAAAAATAAAAGTAGAAT
>OLQN01001119.1_pt1 | contig 20958 bp, 20 predicted proteins | sample 1673181 | NCBI WGS metagenome assembly OLQN01 (sample SAMEA3136763, study PRJEB25190) | human gut metagenome | biome: human gut; feature: human-associated habitat; material: faeces | place: Austria | collected 2013
TGCATGTATTAGGCACGCCGCCAGCGTTCATCCTGAGCCAGGATCAAACTCTCCATTGTCCTTCTATCTCTTCAGACAACTTTGGTCTGTTTAGCTCTTTTTTATTTCTTAAACTTAATTGACGTTGTGTTTTATTCTTTCCTGTTCAGTTTTCAATGTCCTCTCACTTGACTCTCTCGTCGAGTGCCCATTTATATTACCATCCTCTCTCCCTTTTGTAAAGCTTTTTCTTGTCCTTTTTTTATTTTTTTCTCTCTTTCCCTCTTTTTCTGCCTTTATATCGTTGTTTTTTATCCCACTCTTTTTTTTACCTTTTTCTCTTCTTTGTCTAATATACTGTGTTTTTACAACAAAAAAAGACCTTTTTAGTGGTCTTCTTTCAAACTGTTAACAAATAAAATGTTAATAGTCTGAAGGACCTATTTCCTCAATAGGCCCTTATTTTTGAATAAACTTTTGATCTTCTTTTGGTATTCCTGTTTCATCTAAAAAATAGCGTTCAACTTTCATATGTAGATGATATTTGATTCTTAGTTCCATTATTTGATCCATGATGCTAGAAGAATGATGTAAATCAATTGCTTCTTGATTATCCCAACTATCCACTAATAAAACCGTTTCTTCATCTTCTACTGAAAAGAAATATTCATAACGTCTATTTCCTTTTTCTTTTTTAATTTCATCAACAAGACCACTTGTTAACATCTCTTTGACAAAAGCTTTTGCACTTCCATTTTCTCCAGTATAGTAAATATGAACAGTAATTGCGTTATTCTTTTTCAAGACTTGATTTCAAATTTTCAATACGTTGATTGATTTCATCAATCTTTTGAACAACTGGAGCAGCTTTTTCATCAAAGACATTGTCCTTATTTAAAACTTCATAATACAACTTTCCTAATTCAATGAATTGATCATCCAAATCAGCTTCTGCACTTTTAATACTTACTTTTGTTTTTGCAGTATCTACAAGTTCAGAAGATTTTTCAATTGTTTTTTCCGTAAACTTTGCTGCTTTCTTTGTTAAATCATCAAATAATGCCATACTTTTCCCTTCTTTCTTTCCATAATTTTATCATATTGACCTTTATAATTAAACATTTATAATTAAGACTGTTTGGAGGTATTTATGAATCATAGATTAGAAAATGAAAAAGTGTCATCACTTTTATTCTCGCTTGCTTTACCATCCATTTTGGCACAGCTTGCAACGCTTATTTATAATATGGTTGATCGTATTTATATTGGTAGACTTCCCGATGGTGGTTTATCCATTGCGGGAATTGGTTTATGTACATCAATTATTACAATCATTACTGCTTTTAGTAATCTTTTTGGTCGAGGTGGTGCTCCACTCGCCTCTATTAAATTAGGAGAAAAGAATCCCAAAGAAGCCGAAAGAATTTTAGGAAATGCTTTTAGTAGTTTAATTTTAACCTCGCTTATCATTATGTTCTGTCTTTTTGTTTGGGGTGATAAAATTCTTATTCTTTTTGGAGCAAGTCAAAAAACACTTCCTTATGCTTTATCTTATTTAAGAATTTATGCAGTTGGAACTGTGTTTATCCAATTAACAGTCGGTCTTAATTATTTTATCAACACTCAAGGTTATGCGAAGTTTGGCATGATGACTTTACTTATTGGTGGTATTTTAAATATTATTTTAGATCCTATCTTTATCTATGTTTTACATATGAATGTTGCTGGTGCTGCCCTTGCAACCATTATTTCACAATTCGTCTCATGTATTTGGGTGTTATCTTTTTTATTTGGTAAAAAGACAATTATAAAAATAAGAAAAGAATATCTTTTATTTGATAAAAATATTATGAAAAAGATATTAGGTTTAGGTTTTACTCCTTTCTTTATGTCATCAACAGAAGGAATTTTACAAGTCGCCTTTAATAGACAGCTTCTTCTTTATGGTGGAGATTTATCGGTAAGTGCTATGACAATACTTCTTTCAATGTCACAAATCCTATCTCTTCCTATGGAAGGAATTGCCCAAGGAGCACAACCTATTATTAGTTACAATTTTGGCGCAAAAAAATATGATCGTGTAAAAGAGACTATTAAAATTACGATCAAAGTAGCTTTAACCCATTCAATTATTGGTGTTTTGCTAATGGAAGCATTTCCTCAAGTATTTGTTTCCTTATTTGCTAATAATACTCAGTTAATTCAACTTTCTTATCAATTATTAAGAATCTATATCTTTGGCTTTATTATCATGGGTGCTTTCTCTACTTTTCAACAAACCTATAATGCATTAGGTTGTGGAAAAAATGCATTTTTCTTTGCATTCTTTAGAAAAATCATTTTATTAATACCTTTGATTTATCTGTTACCATTTATTTTACCAAGTTATGGAGTTTATGCTGTTGTTCTAGCAGAACCGATTTCAGATTTAATGACAACAATTCTTAATGGTATTTATTTCAAGCATTTTGTGAAAAAAACACTCGCTTAAAAAAGAGGCTACAAAAGCCTCTTTTACTCTAATTAAAAATATCTTTTTCTACCTTTAAGCTCATTATTTATGATTGAAAGTATTTTTCTATTTCTTTAATTTCTTTTTTTGGTATTTCTAATAAACAAACCGCTTCTTTAAATGACATTTGTAATCTTTCCATTAGTTTTCTTACATACTCTATATTCTTTTCTTTACGTTCTATTTTTTTCCTTAGTTGATTCCTTGGCTAATTCCTTGATTGATTCCTTCATTTCTTGCTTTTCTTTCAAGATAGTTTGCATATACAATCATGATGTACTTCATGGTAATGATACATTTCATTGCGAATAACTTGTTCTAATAATTTACAATCTTGTAAATCTGTTAAATTTTTTAGTTTTGCAATAAGTTCTAATAATTCTTCTTTACTTAAAGCACGACAGCCCACAAGAATTTTCACAATAGCAACAAGTTCTTTAGAAACTAAAAAATGATTGAACTTTAAAGAATACGTTTTACTTTGATAAGAATAAAGAAGTTCACTATTTCCTACCACATCTCGATTATCCGCTAAGAAATTTTTAATTTCATTAATATCTCTTGTAATACTTTTTGTAGATACTTCATATTCACTAGCAAGATTAGAAACAGAAAGTTCTTCTCCTTTAAAAGCTCTATAAAAAATATCTAACACTCTATTTTTCTTTTGATTATTTACCATTTGTCCCACTTCCTTATTACAACTTCTATTATAGAGTTCAACTAAGACAGCCCCATGTCCTAGTAAAAATATTCTAAAAAAATTATACCACGCAAAAAAAGGAAATGGTTTCCCATTTCCTCACTTACAAATTCTAAACTTTTAAAGCTATTGTATAAGCTCCCCAAATAGCAGTCATAAGATTACTTGGATGAATAGCATCTCCTAATAAGTAAACATTATCACCTTTTATTGAATCATATAATGTTTGATTTGATTTATATCCAACAGAAACAACAACTGTATCTGCATCAATTGTTTTTGGAATATGATGTACTCCAAACAATGACATCATACGTGCTCTATTGTTGATATTTGGTTGATTGGTTGTCATTACATTAATTAATAATTTTCCATCTTTATATTCTTTAACTGTTGCATTTTTATAAATATCCACATGATAATGTTCCATTAATTCAACAAGCATATTATAGTTTGGTGCAGCAAGACCTTCAACGTTCATAATTGTTGGAAGTGCTTCTACTACAGATACTTTCTTATTCTTTCTTGCTAAATCATAAGCCAATTCACAACCTGTAAGACCTCCACCAATAATGACAACATTTTGGTCCTTAATATCTTGTTTATCTAAAACATCTACAGCGTATCTTACATTTGGTTGATCAAATCCAGGAATCATGTCTAAACGTTTTTCACTTGCTCCCGTAGCTACAAAAACAACATCATATTTTTCTTTATCTTCTACCTTAAATTCTGTATTGAATTTAACATTCACACCTGTATCTTTAATTTGTTTTTTATACCAAGCAAGTAAACGACGATCATCATCTTTAAAATCAAAAGCACTTGCTTCATTAAAGACACCACCTAGACGATCTGTTTTTTCATAAAGGTCAACCTCATGACCACGAAGAGCAGCAACACGTGCAGCTTCCATACCAGCAATACCGCCACCAACAACTGCAACCTTCTTTAAAACATCTGCTTTCGTAATATTATAATGATTTTCCATACCACATCGTGGATTTAAAGCACATGAAATATCTTTAGAACTCATTGTTTTCATATCAACTTGGAAAATACGTGCTAAGCATCCAAAATGACAAGAAATACATGGTCGAATATCATCTTCTTTTCCTTCTTTGAATTTATTTGCAAGATCTGGATCAGCTAATAATGGACGCCCCATACCCATCATATCAATCTTTCCTGCCGCAATTTCTTTTTCAGCAAGTTCAGGATCATCAAAACGTCCACCACAAATAACTGGAATGTTGACCCATTGTTTTACCTTTTCAACATCTTCCAAGTTACATGCTTTCGGCATATATACTGGTGGATGTGGCCAATACCACGCATCATATGATCCATTATCACAATCAAGCATGTCATATCCTGCTTCTTCTAACATTTTAGCAACTTTTTCACTTTCTTGATAATCTCTACCAAATTCTTGATATTCTTCTCCAGGTAAAGCACCTCTATTAAAATCTTTTGTTTTACTTACAACTGAATATCGAACGGAAACTGGGAAATCTTGTCCACAAGCTTTTTTAATTGCTTTAACAATTTCACATGGGAATCTTAAACGATTTTCTAAACTTCCGCCATATTCATCATTACGTTTATTCCATGCAGCAATCGTAAATTGATCCAACAAGTAACCTTCATGAACTGCATGAATTTCTACCCCGTCAATACCGGCATCTTTAGCGGCTTTAGCCCCCATGGCAAACCATTCAATATATTGATGAATGTCTTCAATACTCATTTCAGGATTATTTTTAGATGGATCCCATACATTAGGCATTGAACTAGGTGCTGGATCTGTAGCATGAATAGATGCTCTACCAGACATTGCTGTTAACATAACAAATACTTTTGATCCATATTTATGAACACCATCTGCTAAGTATTTCATGTTTTCAGTATAGCTTTTTACATCATTGACAATACTTGGAAGCCCTGCTCCTTTAGGCACTGGAACTAAACCAGTAATAATTAACCCTGTTCCTCCTTTAGCTCTTTCAATATAATAATCTGCTCCATCTTTTGTATAACTTCCGTCATTATTCATCATACGTGGTGAAAAGACCCCCATTGGAAGTAATGCAATACGATTTGGAACTTCTACTGTACCGATTTTAATCGGTGAAAATAAATGTTGATATTTATTCATACCAAATTCCTCCTTGAATTAGTTCACTGAATATATTCAGTGAACTTCTACAACTATCGTAAACCTTTCCATTTTCATTGTCAATAACTTAATAATTTTTTCACATATAAATAAAAAAAGTAGAAAGACCTCTGTCTTCCTACAAACCAATATGATCTAATATAATAGAAATTTCCTCATGTGCTGCCTCTATTAAATCATAATTACCATTATGACAACACCAATCATAAATACTTCCTCTACTTATTCTTAAAATCATTTTCGCAAAATGTTCTTTATTTTCAATAGAACTTAAATTTTCCAAGAGTTTTTGATAAAGATATCTCTCATCACAATAAAGATATGTATTATCCGCATTTATTTGATTTTTAAAACAAATTGTTGTCATTTTTAAACCTATATCTAAAAAGACATCTTTGATTTGAAAATCTATCAAGAAAAGGATTGCTTCTCTTTCATTTTGAAAACTTTGTTTTTCATAAGCTTCTTTTAAAAGTTGATCGAATTCATAATATCCGTAATCAATAATTGCTTCTTTATTTTTATAATGATAATATACAGAACCTACAGAAACCTTTGCGGCTTTTGCAATATCACTTACTTTAACTTTATCATAGCCATATTGATCAAATAATTTAAAAGCTTCTTGATAAATTCTCTTTTTTGTTTCTTCTCTTTGTCTATCTCTTGTTTTCATTCTATTCCTCATTTCTAAACAGAATAGATTTTATCAAAACTTATTAAAAAATACAAATAAGTTACATATTTCCAGATTCTAATGCTTTAAAAAAATCATGTGCTTCATCATGGATATTTACTTTCTTTGTTGCCTCAAGAACATACCACGTAAGTTCTAAATCTTGAATAATAATAGGAATTCTCTTACCACATCTTTGTAGAAAATAATCTTCTTCAATTAATCTTCTAGCAACATCACTAATCACTTCTAATAATTCATAATACCCTACTGGACCTTTTCCTATATATCTACAATTTTCATCATAACAATCAGGATCTTCATAACCAATATTCTCTATACCTTCTTGTTTATACCACGCAAATAAAGTTTCCATTCCTTTTTCATCAAGCATATCTTTATCATCTTGCTCTAAATATGCATAATTCCATCTTTCTTCACTATAAAGACCTTCATCATCTCCAGAATATTCACTTTTAAAGAAAGTTTCATTATTTAAAGAAATACTAAATTCACAAACATTAGAATATTCTTTATATGTATATGCTTCATTACTATATAGAAAAAAGGTAATAGAATAAGCATCTGACATATCCCAATGATCCATTTCATTTTTTATCTTATTATAAAAATATTTTCTTAAATCAATCATCACTCTAATCCTTTCTTTGTTTATTTATTTAATTATACTTGATAATCAAAGTGATTAAAATAAAAAAATCCTCCTCGTTGATTTCAACGAAGAGGACATGTTAATTAATCATTTCTTTTTCTTCTTGCTAATACAAATACACATCCTGAAATAAACATCATTACTGCAAATGCTGTAATTGCTGTATTATCTCCTGTTTTTACTTTTGATTTTTGTGTATTTTTCTTTGTTTCTGTTTTAACTGTTTCGTCTTTTTTATTTGTTGATTCATCTTTTTTATCAGATGGATTTGTTGGTTCTTCTTTTTTGTTTTCTGTTAATGCTTCATATGCTTTATTTAATGTTGCTAATGCTTCATCAATATCTTCTTGTGAACTTACTTTACTTAATACTTCTTTAGCATCATTTAATGCAATTTCAAATACTGACCATGATGCATCAGTATAGTTTCCTTTTTCAAGTTTTTCTAATTCTGCTACTTTATTTGCTAATGTATCTCTATCGATTACTTTTGCATCATATGTTATTCCATAACCATTATCATATAAGATTTCATCAGAGAATGACCCTACTTCTCCTGCAGCAGTTGTTGTAAGAACGTATTTAGGAATACTAACTGGTAATTTTCCAGATGCTCCAAAGACACCGAATGCAACTTCAACACCAGCAGTAATATTTGGTCCAGATGCAGAAGTAGAACCTGTTGCTCCACCAATTAATTGTTCTGTTGGATCTCCTTTTGAACCATATACTGCCATAATAGCATCAGCATTGGGATACATTTGTACGTCATAAGGTTTGTTTGCAGAGATAACAACTGTTGTTTTACTAGCATCTGCTTTTTCAACATAATCAACTAAATTATATGGTGTACCAGTGTAGTTATTGTTGTAATGTGCTTTAGCTACATTTAATCCACTATTGTCTGAAACAACTACAAGAGTATCACACCAATCTAGTAAATCTGTCATAGATGAAGTATATGTTGAACCATCAGCATTAATAACTGTTGCATCAGAAGCAAGTGTACGATCCATATATCTTGTTACTTTTACTTCTGCACCATCTGGAATTAATCCAGCATTTTTAGCACGTTCAGCACCATATTTCATTAATGATCTTTGGTTATTTTCAGCTGCTACTAATAATACTTTACTTTTTTTAGTAACATTTAATGGTAATGTGTTGTTTTCATTTTTAACAACTGTTACAGCTTTAGCAGCGATTTCTCTTTCTTTAGCTTTGTTTTCATCACTACCTACTGTTGCTAATGCTTTTTCTAATGAATAGTTAGATTCTTTCCAATCTAAAATTCCTTTATTTTCTTTTAATGTTAAGATTCTTGTTACAGCATCGTCTAATCTAGATTCTTGAATTTCACCATCATTTACTGCTTTTTCTACACCATCAATAATGGCATCTAATTTAGACATATCTTCTAAACAAGTAATATTTGTTGGCATACAAATTAAGTCTACTCCTGCATTAATAGCAAGTTTGACTGCTTGTACTTCATCATAAGTTGCTGCGATACCTGCCATATTCATTGCATCAGTAACAACAACACCTTTAAATCCCATTTCTTCTTTTAATAAGTTTGTTAGAATTTTATGAGATAGTGTTGAAGGTAATTTTTCTTGTTTTTTTGTTTGTTCTGAATAAACAGTTGTATCATCTAATTGAGGGTAAAGAATATGAGCTGACATGATCATTTCAATACCTTGATTAATTGCAACTTGATATGGTTTTAATTCATTATTTAACAATTCTTCTTTTGATTTATCAACCATTGGTAATCCATAATGTGAATCAGTGGCTGTATCTCCATGACCAGGGAAATGTTTTGCGCACCCAATAACATTATATTCAGCTAATCCTTCAATTTCAGCTGAGGCCATTTTTCCAACCATTTCAGCATCTTCACCATATGAACGTAATCCAATAACTGGATTATTAGCATTATTATTAACATCTACAACTGGTGCTAATGTTGTATTAATTCCTAAAGAACTTAATTCACTACCAATAATTTCTCCAGCAATTTTAGCATTATTCACATCACCTGTTGCTCCTAATGCCATATTTCCTGGTAAAGCAGTTCCTGATCCTAAACGGTAAACAATTCCACCTTCTTGATCAGTTGTAATCAATAATGGGATACCATTATCTTTTGTCGCTGCTTTTTGTAGATCCATTGTTAAATCAAAGCTTTGTTCAGTTTCTTTAATATTATTTGCAAAGAAAATAACAGATCCAAAATCATAATCTTCTACTATTTTTTGTACTTCTGAATTCATTTTAGTAAAATCAGATTTTGCTTCATCATCTGCTGTTTTCCATTGTCTAAAATCAACCATCATCATTTGTGTTATCTTTTGTCTTAATGACATATTTGATAACAAACTATCAACTCTTGAAGTTGTAGCACCAACCCCTGACATAGCCATTGAAGCGACCATTGATAGGGACATTGCTGATGCAAGAACTTTCTTCATTCTTTTTCCCATTTATTCATATTCCTCTCTATAATTTGCACTTAATATTGTCTAGACATGTTGTACAATATGTATTGTAACAAAAACAAAATCATTTTGAAAGCCTTTTCATACATAAAATTTCATTTTTTTATAAAGATATTTAAAATATTATTTCGAAATAAAAAAAGAAATGAAATTAATCATTTCTTAAATTGTTGATGTTGAGCTTGAATATAATCATGATACCACTTAAAACTATCCTTCTTATAACGTTTATAAGTACCATTTCCTAAATTATCACCATCTACATAAATAACTCCATATCTTTTTGCCATTTCACAGCTTCCAGCTGAAACAATATCAATAACACCCCACATAATGTAACCAATAACATCAACACCATCATCAATGGCTTCTTCTATTTGTTTAAAATGTTGTTTTAAATAATCTATTCTATAAGGATCATGAATTGAAAAATCACTATTTAATTGATCTCTTGCTCCTAAGCCGTTTTCTGAAATAAAAATTGGTTTTTGAGTACGATCATACATTTTATTGAGCATAATTCTAAGACCGATTGGGTCAATTTGCCATCCCCATTCACTTGCTTTTAAATAAGGATTTTTAGTTGAAACTACTAAATTACCTGCTGTTTGTTGTCCATCTTCTTGAACAGTAGCAATTGAACTTGAATAGTAAGAAAAGCTAACAAAATCACAAGCATATTCTTTTAACAATGCTTCATCGCCCTCTTCCATTTTTAAATGAATATCATTTTCTCTAAAAAAGCGATCCATATAACTTGGATAATGACCATTAGCTAAAATATCAACTGCAAACCATTGATGTATTTCTTCATCTCTAACGGCTTTTAAATTATCTTCTGGTGAAGATGTTAAAGGATAATAACAAAAACATGCGACCATACATCCTGATTGACTTTTAGGAGATAATTCTCTTGCTATTTTAATTGTTTGTGCACTTGCAATAAATTGATGATGAAGTGATTGAAAAACAAGACTTTGATTATAGGATTTGTCTTTTTCTTTAACTAAACCTACGCCATTATAAGGACTAAAATAACCTGCATTTATTTCATTAAATGGTAAGAAATAATCAATATATTGTCCCCAATGCTCAAAAACAGTTCTCGCAAATCTTTCATAAAAAGTAACTAATTTTCTATTTGTCCAACCACCATAATTTTCTACTAAATATAGTGGTACAGCATAATGATTCATTGTTAAAAATATTTTCATACCCGCGTTATGAACTTCTTTAAAAATATGATCATAAAACGCGATTCCTTTTTTATTTGGTTCTAACTCATCACCTTGAGGATATAATCTTGCCCAACTTATTGAAAATCTATAAATATCAATCCCTAATTCCTTTAATAAAGCAATATCTTCATCTATATGATGATATCCATCACTGCCTTTTCTAAAAGGATAATTTCCAATACCCTGACATTTTTTTGCTTCATCTATAACATCTTGTGTGAGTAAGCGTGTTGCTGTTGTAGCATCAGAAGTTCTCTTTAAATAAGGTCTACAATCTTGTGTATCTAAACCTTTTCCATCTAAATCATAACCTCCTTCATATTGACTACTAGCAGTTGCTCCACCCCAAAGAATATCTTTTTTCTTTTGTATATATACCATTTTATGTCCTCCTTTTAAAAACTAAGGTGATTTCTCACCTTAGTTTCTTTGCAAGTATATAGGCACCATATTCTGGTGTATGAATAGGTGGAATAAGATTAAAACGATTTCCTAATTGATCTTGAAGATGAGGAATAATAAAGGAACCTGCATGTTGAAATACACCGCCTATATAAGAGACGTTAATGGGAGATTTAAAATTTTTAGATAACAAGTTAATAAGTTTATATATTTCTTCTGCAGCTTGTTTATATATTTTTAAAGCATTAGGATCTTTTTCTTTTGCTGCTAAGCCATTGATATAAGCTAAAGCAGCTATTTTTGTACGATCATGATTTAAATTATTCATAAAAGTAATAATGTCATAATCATTTACTAAATGACATTCTCTTTTAATTAAATCATATAAAATCGTCTTTTCTAAACGACCATCAACTTCTTGACAAAAAACATTCAACATCTTTTTAGCAATCCAATAAGCACTTCCTTCATCACCTAATTGATAGCCCCAACCACCACAACGTTGTAACATACCTTCCTTTAAAGAAAGCGCAATACTACCCGTTCCAGCAATCACAACAATACCATCTTGACCATCAAGAGCACCTTCTATTGCTATTTGTACATCACTTTTTAAAACAAATGGTCTATTTTTAAATGCTTTTAAACAAATATCCTCTATTTCTTTTCTTATTTTTTTATCTTGTCCATATCCTGCTAAACCAATACCAATTTTTGAAACACTTTGTGGATCTAATTGTTCAACTCCAGCTTTTAATATTTCAATACATTTTTTTTGCGTTTGACTTAGAATATGAACAGTTGGTAAAACTATTTCTTGACATATATTTCCATCATCATCATAAGAAACCATTTTTGTCTTTGTTCCACCACCATCAATACCTATATACATAAATTTCACCTTTTATCCTTCAATAGCTTCTTTAGCTTTTTCTTCTTCTAATAATTCCTTATCATACATTTTAAAGAATGGATAATATAACACAACAGAGATTACAATTAAAATAATATTCAAAACTGCTGCTCTCCAATCTCCTCCACATGCAAGATAAGCACCAATTGGTCCAGGTAATGTCCATGGAGCAATTGTAACAGCACAATTAACTAAATGCATTGCTGTAGCAACCCAAGCAATTGTTGCCAGAACTAAAGGAATAACAATAAAAGGAATTAATAACATCGGATTTAAAACAATTGGTGCCCCAAAAATCATTGGTTCATTAATGTTAAAAATAGATGGTAAGATTGTTGTTCTTCCTAAAGTTTTTCCATATTTAGATTTTGCTTTAAAACAGAATAAGATAGCTAATCCAAGTGTTGCTCCTGATCCACCAATATGTACAAACCATTGTAAAAATGGTTCAACACCAATATGTGTTGCTACTTTTCCAGCAGCTACCGCAGCTGTATTTTGGTCTAATAAAATTAACCAAATTGGTCTTGCAAGAGAACTAACAATAGAATCTCCATGAATACCGAATGACCAGAAAAACATAATTAAGAAAATAATAATTAATGTTGATGGTAAAGTATCTGTTGCATTTACTAATGGTTTAATAAGTGTTCCGACAATACTATGAACATCAATACCTAACCACATTGTAATGGTAGACATTCCTAAAATAATAATAATTGTTGGTGTTAAAGATTCAAAAGATCTTGCTACTGCTGGTGGAACAGCAGCAGGCATCGTAATTTTTATACCTTTTACTTGTGTAAATCTATAAATTTCAACTCCAATAAATGCAGATAAAATTCCAATAAACATACCTGCTGATCCTAAGTTTTCTGCAGGAATAACATATCCTGAAGGAAGTTGTTGTAAAAATGCATTTAATTCTGCATTTTTACTTGCTAATGCAGTAATTGAATCAGTCACATCTGGAATAGAGACAGGAACAATCGTTAATAAGAATGTTAACTCTGCCATAATTGCTCCACTTAATCCATCTAAATCATAAGATTTTGCAAGTGAATAACCAATTCCAAAAACTGCATATAATGTCATAATATACATTGACATTCTATATGGTAATAAAATAGCTACTGCATTAGCTTTGATAAACTTCGCCAAAGCCCATGATTCAGGCATTTGATTATATGAAAATGCAACAACCATTAATAACGAACTTACAATAATAATTGGTAAAGTACCAATGATCCCATCACGAATAGCACGTAAATGTCTTTGATTGGAAAGTTTTTCCAAAGGACCAGCAAATTTACCTTCAATAATGTTCGAGAACTTTTCAAACATATTTTTTCCTCCTATCTAATCATTAATATCATCACAAAAGCCATGATTGTAAATATACCTGCAACAATCCAAAAGCTTTTACACATTCCTTTTTTTCTTTCAATATAAAATTGTGAATAAGCAACAGATAAACCACATACAATTGAACTAATAATTGCATTAGGAAGGCGAAAATCAATATGTAAATAATGAAAACCATTTACACAAACAATTAAAGATAACATTGTAGCACCTAAAATCAACAATGCGCTTTTAAATCCGAACATTGGAATATCATAGTCTGTTACCCCAAACATATTTTTATATGTTTTATTTTTTTCATTTTTTACAACATATCTTTTCATTGCTTATTCCTCCTATAAAAAACTTCTAACTGTTAGGCTAATATTACCTTTATTCTTTTCAAGAGCTTCTTGACATTCTATTTCATCTTTACCCGTAAGACCCATTAAAATAGCAATCTTAACATTAAACTTGCTTTTATTTAATAGTCTTGTTGCTTCTGCTTCATCACAATCAACAGATTGGCAAACAATAGAAACAGCTCTCATTTTTAATTTTTCATTTGTTGGTTGAACATCAACCATTAAGTTTCCAAATACTTTTCCTCTTTTAATCATCACTGAAGTTGAAATCATATTTAAAACCATCTTTTGTGCTGTCCCAGCTTTCATTCTTGTTGATCCAGTGACAACTTCTGGTCCTACAACAACTTCAATAGGATAATTAACGTACTTTGAAATCTCTCCATTTTGAACACAACACAATGAAATTGTAGAACAGCCAATTTTGCGCGCATATTGCAATCCTGCAATTACATAAGGTGTTCTTCCTGAAGCAGCAATTCCACAAACAATATCTTTGTCATTTAAATCTATTTTTTCTAAATCTATTTGTGCTAATTGCTTCGAATCCTCTGCACCTTCAACTGCTTGAGTAACAGCTTTAATCCCTCCAGCAATAATTCCTTGGATAAGAGTAGGTTCAACTCCATAAGTTGGTGGACATTCAGAGGCATCTAGTATTCCTAGCCTTCCAGAAGTTCCAGCACCTACATAAATTAATCTTCCACCTAAACACATTTTTTTATAGATACAATCAACCGCTTGAGCGATTTGTAATATGACGTCTTGTACTACAAATGCTACTTTTTGATCTTCATTATTAATTGTTTTTAAAATATCAATAGTTGACATTTCATCAATATGTAATGAATTTTGGTTTACTTTTTCTGTATCTAACTGATTTAATTTCATTAATATGGCCCCTCCTTCCAATATCATTATATTATTATTGAAATATTATTTCAATAATAATTGATATATTTTAAAATATTATTCCCAAAATAAAAGATTCATTTTGAAATGAATCTACTTTTTAAGAATTGAAACATTATTTCTTGAATCAATCAAATTATCTTTATTTTTATCAAAGTTCTTTTTAAACACACCATAATACAATAAATCAGTAATTACAAAAGAAGAAATTCTTGATGAAACTGCTCCTATACGTAACTCCTTTTCCTCGCTTGGTACTCTAAGTGCAACCGTACTATTTTTTGATATAAGATTTTGATTAATTTGTGTAATTGAAATATACGGAATATTTTTTTCAACTAAGATTTTAGAAATATCTACCAATCCTGCCGTTGTTCCTGAATAACTGATGATCAATGCCATATCATCCTTTGTCATACTTTGCGTAAATGTCATTTGAATATGTAAATCATTATTATAAATAACCTTTTTCCCAATTCTGATTAATTTTTGTTCAATATCATTAGCAATAACTGAAGAACCACCTACTCCAAACAGATAAATAGTTGATGCATTGCATAAAAGATTTATAGCATTTTCTAAATCACTAACATTAATCAATTGATATGTTTTCAATACCGTATTCATATTTAAACGACATCCTTTATCTACTAAAGATGTCATATCATCATTTTCATTAAAAATAATATCTACATCTAAATCATGTTGCTCATTTGAATGAGATTGTGCTAAATTCATTTTTAAATCACTAAAACCTTTAAAACCTATTTTTTTAGAAAACCTAATAATAGCTGCGGCAGAAGTATTTGTCTTCTCTCCCAATGTTTGTGCAGAATAATTTAAAATCTCATTACCATGTTCAAGAATATATTTCGCTATTAATTTTTCTGTCGATGTATAACTTTCTTCAAATTCTCTAATTCTTACAAAACCATTCACACTATCATCTCCTTATTTTCATTATATCAATCACCATCAATAAATTCTATCCTAAAAAGAAGCTAGTTTCCTAGCTTCACAAACTATCACGAAAGGTAAACATATGGACAATCATCACCAGTGATAGTACATATTTTATGTGCATTATTATTTTAACATTTCTATTTAAATATTTTTTATTTAAGAACATATTGGTCTTTATTACTTTTTAATAATACTCTCTCTTGGATTATCTAAATGATATTCTTTTGCCCATTTTCTAAAATGTCTATTAATATATGAATTAAGTTGCACCATATCTCGTTTATTAAGATAAATATCAACCAATCCAAGAGGATCTTCTATTGGATAATCTTTAATTCTTTCCATCATTTGATAAACAAATTCATTATTCATAATTTGAAAAGAATATGTATCATGTTGTGTGACAACATCTAAATCTACATAATAATTCATATGAACAACTAATACTCTCATTAGACCTATTGAACTTGACATAGATAATTTAAAACATTTTACATCACTATAGTTTATTTTTGTTTGTCCATATTGAAGATAATCTTTATAAAAATATAAGCGATCATAAATCGTTCCATAATCTAAAACGTGATCAACTGCTATTTTAACTTTTCTTCTTTTAATATAATTATTAATTCTTTCATCTATATTTTCTAAATCAAGATGTTGTTTTTTAATCATATCTTTTTTATTTTCTAAAACATCTCTAATCGACTTCTTATCATTTATAATTTGTTTGATTTCTTCAATCGTGACATCCATTTCTCTTAATAATAAAATAAATTTAATTCTTGAAACATCCTCTTGATTATAATTTCGATAATTATTGCTATCTCTTGCTGGTTTTACCAAACCTTCATTTTCATAATAAATCAATGTTTTCTTTGTTATTGATAACATTTCTTCTACTTCATGTGTTGTCATATCCATCACCTCTACTCTTATTAAACAGTATAACCTTAGGATATGGTCAAGTACTTTTTATAATAAAGACAAATATAAGATATACATATTTGAATAACTACCATCTTTTAACATAAAACCTCCCGGAATCATGCCAACTTCTTTAAAACCTAAAGATTTAGATAATACTGATTTACATGCTTATATAATAGCTAATGAATTGATTATTGATCAATTCAAATAAATCATTTCATTATTTAAACAACAAGAACGTCTACAAAATAGGTTAAGTTTTATTCACCAAAATTATTATAAAAGTATTTCTTTACAAGATATTGCTGAAAGTGGAAATATGAGCATAGCTCAATGTTATCGTTATTTTAAAATGATTGTTAAAATGTCTCCTTATGATTATTTAATTCACTATCGTTTATTAAAAAGTATTGAGTATCTTTTAGATTCTACTTTCAATATTACTGAAATTTCTGAAAAAGTTGGTTTTCAAAATGTAAATCATTATATCCAAACATTTAAAAAGGCATACACTTTATCACCTAAAAAGTATCAAAAAAAAACATAGAAAAAGGAATTTACAATAATGCAAATTCCTTTTCATTCTTTCATTTGACAATTTCCATCCAACATAAATAATCAGCGATCTTTACCTTCATCCCTTCTAGAATATGAACTCTTTGAAGAGGCGTCACTAAAGATTCTAATGTTCTCCAAAACACTTTTTCGCTCATTTCTTTATTATTTATATAGAATTTCATTTTGATTCCCTACCCTTTTTATATTTTTTATAAGACAACCAAAATTAATTTTAGCACAACACTCTTTTCAGTTCTATATTTCAAACAACATCTCTAAGTCGTATATGTCCATTACTTCTTTTTTCATTAATACATCCTAATATTTAATTTTTAAACATGATTAGTATATCATATTTAAAAAGTACAAACAAGAATACGAAAATTACATAATTCTTCAATATTCTTGTTCTATATATTTATTACTACAATTAGCAATCTTTTTTATATTTAGTTACTTTCGTCCTCTGAAGTATCATGAACTTTATGTTCTTCTAAATACTTACTGACTTCTTGATAATCCTCTGAATGTCTAGAACGATAAACGCATTGATTACTACTCATATATATACTCATTACCGATTCTATATCTTCTATAGCTAAATCTTGTAAATGTTTCTTAAAAAAGTTCATGAAACCATCAGCATCATTAAATCCATTATAAGGTGGTACTTTATTTATTAAGATTTTAGAAAATTCTGCTAAATCGAAATCTACACTTTCTTTTACAGCATCATATAATGTCATTGAATAAAGTGGTTGTTGAACTATACTGTTATCTTTGAAAAATTCATATGGAGTTTTATTAGAACGTGGATAAAATAGTCTATAATATTTTATCCCATTTGGATTCAGTAAAATTTCGTTGCTGATATATTCAAACAATGACACATCTTCTTTGATTATATCCAATAAAATTGGAAAATTTAAAATAAGTTCTATTAAGGATTGTTTTCTTTCAGAAGAGTTTTCTAAATTTTCAATACTAATACTTAATAATTTTTTTCTAACATCTTCTTCTTTAAATAATCTTTCAAACCCATTTTTCCTTATATGATCTGTCATAGCGTAAACAAATGCAAATAATCCATAAGCATTTCTTTCTGCATCTTTATCAGTAGTAATAAATAATAATTTTAAAAATGTTTTATACGACATTTTTAGTGAATCATATGTCATACGTTCCAAATAGTTTTTGGTTATTTCATTTTTTATTCTTTCATCCAGACTATTTTGAGAAATATCATCAATTCTTTGTGAATAAATTTCAACAACTTCTTCTACTATAGAAAATAAATCCATAATAAATGGTGCTTTAACAGAAAGTATATTATCATACATTGAACATATTAACATTCTAGCTTGATAATCCGCTGGAACATATAATGTATTATCATTGACCTTCAAATGAGCACATTTGTGTCTACACTCTCTTAAATAATTTACGTCCTCTGTAAATCGATTAAAATACAACTTACAATTTTTATTGAAGAATTCAATTATTTTCTTTTCGACTTCTAAATATTTTTCATTTTTTAAAATTAATTCATTAATTTCTGCTAATTTTTCCTCAGCCTTATTATTCCCCTCACTTGCCATAGTTTGTAATTTCATAAACAAATCATAAATAACAAATGAATATAACAAAACAATAGTTGCCCTATAATTTTTACTATAGTAACATTGTAAAATTTCTTCAAAATATTGTCGAGAATCTGGATTGTCGAAAACTCTTAAATCTCTTTCATCAAATAGCATATTTCTTCTCCTTTACATATTTTTAAATTAAAATAATTTGATATTATTTATTATTTTAATAATATCAAATATTACATTTTTCAACAAATTTTACTAAATAAACTTGTTTATATTATCATAACATTTATTTTAATTTACTCATAGTAAATTCACACTTTTGATTATCTATTGTTTCTATTTGATAGTGTAAGATATTTTGTGTAAATTATGATTTTTCAATTATAGAAAATGGACATATAAATAAAGAAAAATAGTAAATCACTTGATTTACTATCTCATCTGTCATATTCACTTTTAAAATCATTACACTATTTCAATCCAACATAAATTATCGGCAATCTTCACTTTCATCCCATCCAAGATATGTACTCTTTGCATTGGACTTACTAATGATTCTAGTGTTCTCCAAAATACTTTTTCACTTAATTCTTTATTGTTAATATAAAATTTCATTTGGTTTCCTGCTTTCTTTTAATGACATCCATTTTACCTCATCTTTGAAGTAAAAAATAGCGATTTTTTGGTAGTGACACCCTTTTATATGGGTGACATCCACGTAAATCGCTATTTTTTGATTCTTTAAAATATCTTAAAAAACGTTGATTTCATCGACAATTTTTCGATGACATCCATTTTAACTCTTAATTTTGGTGGAGATGGCGGGAATCGAACCCGCGTCCAAAAGCAATTCCTCCAAAGCGTCTACAGTTTAGTCCATTGAATAATTTAACTTGGCTACAATCAACGAACAATTTTACACCAAGCGATTCTTTAAATTTTCGTGGTTAAAGTCAAGACTCCTTCAACCCTTATCCTAAAAGTTATAATACTAACAAATAGCTATAGGCTCACTAAATGTTAGCAGCTTTCATGTCTATGTCGACTAAGCGAAAGCGTAATTAGTTTGTCTGTTTCCAGTTATTTTTTGTTTGAGTTTAACGTACTCCAACGACTGCAGCTAAGGTCAAACATACCCCTGTCGAATCCAAGACATCCCCAGATTAGTAGTAATTTTTAAGAGACTTTTCGATATCTCTTTTTGCAGCTTTTTCTTTTAGATCATTACGTTTATCATAAAGCTTTTTACCTTTAGCAAGCGCAATTTCTAATTTAGCTTTAGATCCACTAAAATACATTTTAGTAGGTACGACAGTTAAGCCACCTTCTTTTAACTTATTAGTTATTTTAAGGATTTCTTTTTTATGAAGCAAGAGTTTTCTTGTTCTTCTTGCTTCATGATTAAAGATATTTCCATGATCATAAGGAGCGATATGCATGTTTTCTACATAAACTTCGCTATTTTTGATTCTTACAAAAGAATCTTTTAAATTCACATTACCTAAACGCACAGATTTAATTTCAGTTCCTTTTAATTCAATACCTGCTTCATAAGTATCTAACAAGAAATAATCATGATGTGCTTTTTTATTTTGAGAAATGATCTTCATACATATCACCACCTTTGCTATCTTCTTTTTCTTTTAAACTTTTGTTTTGGCTTTCTATCTCGTCGCTTATTTATTATAACAGTTTTTTCCTTCTTTTTGTTAGATTTCATACCAACAATTTGAAAATCTATTGTTTTTTCTCTTTTTGAAGCAGCTGAAACCTTAATTTTGACTTTATCAGACATCTTAAATCGTCTTCCAGTTCTTTTTCCAATTAATTGTAGATTTATGTCATCAAAATAATAGAAATCATCTACAAGATCTTCCATACGAATTAATCCTTCAATCGTATTTGGAAGTTCAACAAACATACCAAAGTTTGTAATTGAAGAAACAATTCCTTCAAAAGTTTCACCAATATGGTCTTCCATATATTCAGCCATCTTCATATCATCTACTTCACGTTCAATATCAATTGCTTTTCTTTCAAGCGAAGAAGCTTGATCAGCAACATTTTGCATAATAGAAGCAAAATGGAAAAGAGTTTCTTGATCTAATTTCTTTTTAAATAAATACGTACGTATCAAACGATGAACCATTAAATCAGGATAACGTCTAATTGGTGATGTAAAATGTGTATAATATTCATCTGCTAAACCAAAATGTCCTAAACATTGTTCATCATATCTTGCCTTTGCCATGCAACGAAGAAGTAATGTAGAAATAATCACATGTTCATCTGTTCCTTTACTTGCTTCAACGATTTTACTTAATTCTTTAGAATGAATATCTTCTAACGAACCTTTTATTGTATAACCTAGAGTTCTAGAAATTGTAGAGAATTTTCTTAATTTATCTACCTTAGGATTTTCATGAACACGATAGATAAATGGTAAATCAAGCCATTTAAAATGTTTTGCAACTGTTTCATTAGCAACTAACATAAATGATTCAATAATACGGTC
>OLQN01001127.1_pt1 | contig 20854 bp, 13 predicted proteins | sample 1673181 | NCBI WGS metagenome assembly OLQN01 (sample SAMEA3136763, study PRJEB25190) | human gut metagenome | biome: human gut; feature: human-associated habitat; material: faeces | place: Austria | collected 2013
TGAGGCGAGAGCCAGTAGACGAGACTCTTACGATCTGTCGAGAGGTCAGGATAGTAGCTCGTGGCGGTCGTCAGGTAGTCTGGCGAGAGGATCGTAAGCTGTGGCAGCGTATCAATAGGCTCTGTAAAAGTCGCCATGAGCGACATCGAGTCACGTCTCGTAAGTCGCTCGAGACGGATAAGATTCGTCTTCGGACGTGTCAAGAGGAGCACCAGATCGTTAGGCAGGTAGACGTAAGGCGAGACGCTGTCTGTCGCCGCCGCAGTACTGTCTGCCGATGCTGTAGGCTCGTTCCCCTTAGAGAGCAAACTATCTGCAGACGCTCCCAGCGAGTCGGCTACACTTTGCAACGAGTCGGCCGTATTTCGAAGCGAGTCCACCTTTGTCTCCTTTGTTTCCTTGGCGGGCATGAGAGCCGAGCGGTGTACCACCTCGGTGCGGAAGCTGTCGGGCGTGATCGCAAAGCTCTCGTTCGGAGCGTTGTAGCTATAGCTACGATCCATATCGATGAGCGCGATGGCGTAGTAAGCTCCGTCTCGTACGTTCTCTAGGGTAAAGCGCCCCTGATCGTCCGTATAAGTCATGCGGGTCATCGGACGGTCTAGCGTATCCACAGGGAGTGGCGTCGCGTAGACACCCGCTAGGATACGCGGCACCGGCTGTAGCGTGTAGGCATCGAGTACTTGACCCGCCACCTGCATCGTATCTAGATAATCGCCAGTACTAAAGGCGTAGACATACTGCTCGATGTAGTTACCCTCGTTGTAGTCCTTGATAGCACGATTGAAGTTGATCGTGTAGGTCGTGTTCGCGATGAGGCTATCTTGGTACGTGATGACCAGCTGCTTCTGATTGACCAAAGCCTTCGGCGGAATGCGCTGTGGTGGTGAATAGATCACCTTATCCTCGCCTCGCTCAAGTTGTATGTACTCATCGAAAGTGATGCGCACACGATGCGACGTAACATGCGTACTACCCTCCTCAGGCGTGCAACGCACTACACGAGGCGGGGTCATATCGTAGGGTCCTCCCTCTGGCGAAGATTGCTTGGCACATCCCACAGCTCCTAGGATAAGGAGCAGGAAGGTAACTAAAAGCGTGGAGAGCTGCTGGTGCGGATGAGACATATATGGTGGTGGCTATATAGCTTTAGATAGTTCCCTCTCGGAGCAGTTGTGGTGTATCGCCCGTGCAGTCGATGATCGCCCCATGACCACCAGGAGCCACACCTCCATCGATGATCAGGTCCACCAAATGCCCATAGTACTCCTCGATGAGCTCAGGGTCGGTCAGGTAGTTCGTGTCGTATCCCTCTGGCAGGTCTGGCAGCGAGCCCGTCAGGAGCGGCTCCTCCAGCTCCTCCAGTATGATGCGTGTCACGGGATGCTTGCAGAGCTGCACGCCCACCTCCTTGCGTTGGCGAAAAGGCGTCGGGAGCGTCGTCGTCGGAGGCAGTATATAGGTAGCAGGCTCGTACTCGCCCGACTTCATCAGAGCAAAAGTATCGTCTCCCAGCTTAGCATACTGAGCCACCTCGCCTAGGTCTTGGCACATGATCGCCAAGGTGTGACGCTTGCTGTCTACCCCTTTGATCTGGCACACCTGCTCCACGGCACGCTTCTTCAGCGCCGAGCAACCAAGCGCATAGCCTACACCTGTAGGGTAGATAATCACTCCGCCACTCTCCAGGCATTGGACCACCTCACGCACCACAGCGTAGTCGGGGGTGTCCGCATAGATCTTCGTTAGCATAGTGTATTAGAGCGCATAGAGGTAAGCGATCTCCTCCGCCCAGAGCTCAGGCACGGGCGTCTCTAGGACGATCGGGATGTTGTCTAGATGTGGGTCGTCCATCAGCATTTTGAAAAGCTCTGTACCCATAAAGCCCTTGCCAATAGACTCATGACGATCCACACGAGTGCCCAAATCCTTCTTGCTATCATTCAGATGAATGGAGCAGAGCTTGTCGTAGCCGATGATATCGTCGAAGGCTTGCCACATAGCCGTGTAGCCATCGGCCGTGCGTATCTCATAGCCTGCCGCCAGCGTGTGCGCTGTGTCGATGCAGACACCCACACGGCTAGTATCCTCAACGAGCGAGATGATGTAGGCGAGCTGCTCGAAGGTGTAGCCCACGTTGGTCCCTTGACCTGCCACATTCTCCAAGACCAGCTTAACTCCCTCCGACTCGGCCAGCACAGCATTCATCTCAGCGGCTATGTACTCCATACACTGCTCCTCAGAGATCTCCTTGAGGTGACTCCCTGGGTGGAAGTTGAGCAAGCTCAGCCCCAACTGCTCGCAGCGATGCATCTCATCGATCATCGCATGGCGACTGCGCTGACGCTTGGCAGCATCCGCATTACCTATATTATATAGGTAGCTCGCATGAGGTAGGATATGCTCGCGCTGTATGCCCACCTGGTCACAGTTGGCGATAAAAGCATCGATCTGCTCCTTGGTGTAGGGCTTAGCATTCCACTGCCGCTGGTTCTTGAGAAAGAATGCGAAGGCACGCGCGCCCAGTTCGCCAGCACGCAGAGGAGCCTCCTCCACGCCACCAGCTGCGCTCACATGCGCTCCGATATATTTATTAGGATGTTTGGTATAGCTCATGATGAAAACAGTTAGTCGTATAACCCTAACTCTCGCAAAGATACAGAAAAAGCAGCGAGCTATCCTCTCCTCCGATTAGCCTCGACTTCGTAAATCCCCAAAATGAAAATAGCTCCCTGCGCACTGCAAGGAGCTATTCATAAGAGTGATGTATCACTTGTGACCTCGGAGGGGCTCGAACCCTCGACCCACTGATTAAGAGTCAGTTGCTCTACCAACTGAGCTACGAAGTCAATCCTCATTCAGGCGAGTCACCAGCGACTTCCTTCCTGAACCGTGATGCAAAGGTACAACTTTTTCTGAACACTGCAAGCGTTTGCCCCACTTTTTTTTTGCTTCGAGCTGAAATTTCTTCCAAGTCTTCTTCTCTCGCACTTGAGTCCGAGGACCTATCCTCCATAAATATAGACTGTTATGGTTTGGATACTGCGAGCCTCCCTACAAATAGAGCCTGTTGATTTTTGCAACAGTCTCAAATAAACTCAATGCCTCAACGACTAGTCACTTTCGTGTGTCCCGACAGTACTCGTCGCACGTACGAGAAGCTCGATCTCCACGTGGAGGTTTTGGAGTTTCCACGTGGGAAAGGAAAAACTTCTCCGAAGTTTCATTTCATTCTTCCGAAGTTTTATTTCTCCCCTACGTGGAGAATGAACGATAGCCACGTGGGGATGTGACATTTCCCACGTGGCTATCGTTAGTAATCAGGATTGATATAATCCGTCGCGTTACGCTTCCTTGCCGAGGAGTATCTCGAGGCACTTAGCAGCTGAGTAGGCGACAGGTGTGCCTGGGCCGAAGATAGCTGCCACGCCTGCCTTGTAGAGGAAGTCGTAGTCCTGAGCTGGGATAACACCGCCAGCGGTGACGATGATATCAGGACGTCCGAGCTTGCGTAGCTCCTCGATGACCTGCGGGATGAGCGTCTTGTGTCCTGCTGCCAGTGAGCTGACGCCAAGGATGTTGACGTCGTTCTCGACAGCCTGACGAGCACTCTCCTCAGGAGTCTGGAAGAGAGGACCCATATCGACGTCAAAGCCGCAGTCGGCATAGCCAGTGGCTACGACCTTAGCACCACGGTCGTGACCGTCTTGTCCCATCTTAGCTATCATGATACGAGGCTGACGCCCCTCACGCTGTGCAAATTCCTCGGCAAGCTGCTTGGCATACTCCAGCTGCTTGTCATGTCCTGACTCTTTTGAATACACGCCACTGATCGTTCTAATTACTGCACTGTATCGTCCGACGACTGCCTCACAAGCATCGGATATTTCGCCTAGCGAGGCACGTAGACCTGCTGCCTTGACAGCCAGCTCGAGGAGGTTGCCCTGCTTGGTGCGTACACACTCGGTGATCTCCTTGAGAGCAGCCTGTACAGCCTGCTCGTCACGATGAGCGCGTAGGTCCTCTAGACGAGCTACCTGGCTCTGACGTACGGAGGTGTTGTCGATCTCTAGGATCTCTATCGGATCCTCGTGCTCTAGGCGGTACTTATTGATACCGATGATCACCTGCTGGTTGGAGTCGATACGAGCCTGCGTACGTGCGGCTGCCTCCTCGATACGCATCTTGGGGAGACCAGTCTCGATAGCCTTGGCCATACCACCGATCTTCTCGACCTCTTGGATATGCTCCCAAGCTCTGTGAGCGATCTCGTCCGTGAGGGTCTCTATATAATAGGAGCCACCCCATGGATCGATAGAGCGGCAGACCTGCGTCTCCTTCTGGATGTAGATCTGCGTATTACGAGCTATACGAGCTGAGAAGTCGGTCGGCAAGGCGATCGCCTCATCGAGTGCATTGGTGTGTAGCGACTGCGTGTGACCGAGGGCTGCTGCCATAGCTTCGATACAGGTACGCCCCACGTTGTTGTAGGGATCCTGCTCGGTGAGCGACCATCCAGAGGTCTGGCAGTGCGTGCGGAGCATGAGCGACTTAGGATTCTCAGCACCAAAGCTCTTGACCACCTTAGCCCAGAGCATACGTGCGGCACGCATCTTAGCGATCTCCATAAAGTGGTTGACGCCGATACCCCAGAAGAAGGAGAGACGTGGCGCAAACTTGTCCACAGGGATGCCTGCGTTGATACCAGCGCGGAGGTACTCGATACCGTCGGCGATGGTGAAGGCGATCTCGATGTCGGCCGTAGCACCAGCCTCCTGCATGTGGTAGCCGGAGATGGAGATAGAGTTGAACTTAGGCATCTTCTGCGAGGTGTACTCAAAGATGTCGGCGATGATCTTCATCGAGAATTCAGGCGGATAGATATAAGTGTTGCGCACCATGAACTCCTTGAGGATATCGTTCTGAATGGTACCAGCCATCTCCTCGAGCTTAGCACCCTGCTCTAGTCCAGCATTGATGTAGAAAGCGAGGACAGGCAAGACGGCTCCATTCATCGTCATGGAGACAGACATCTTGGCTAGCGGGATACCATCGAAAAGCACCTTCATATCCTCCAGCGAGCAGATAGAGACGCCCGCCTTACCCACATCGCCCACGACACGTGGGTGGTCAGCATCGTAACCACGGTGTGTCGGGAGGTCGAAAGCGACTGATAGTCCCTTCTGACCACTTGCTAGGTTACGACGGTAGAAGGCGTTACTCTCCTCAGCCGTTGAGAAGCCAGCGTACTGACGTATGGTCCACGGACGGAACGGGTACATCAAGCTATACGGGCCACGAAGGAAGGGGGGCAGACCCGACACGTAGTCGAGGTGCTCTAGCTCCTCTATATCGTCAGCCGTGTAGACTGGCTTGACTTTGATCTGCTCTGGCGTAGTCCAGTTCGCCTCTAGAGCATGCTCCTTGCCCCACTTAGCGGCATCGGTGCGTCCAAACTGAGAGTGACTCAGGTCAATCTCTTTATATAATGGCTTTGTCATTTGTGTGTGTTTCTTAGAGGGTTACTACGCTAGTCCAAAGAGCTCGTTGAAGTGCTGTAGAGTCTCCAACACGTTACTACGGACATGGATAAAGTGCTCGATGCCGAGAGCCTGCAGTTGCTCCGTACAGGCGGGATTGCCCGCTACGACAAACTGCGCTCTACCGTCGAGTAGACGGAATGCCTCAGGAGCGTAAGTCTCATACTCATCGTCACTAGAGCAGAGCACCACGATGTCTGCCTTAGCAGCGACAGCTGCGTCGATACCCTCTTGGACTGTCTCAAAGCCGAGGTTGTCGATGAGCTTGTAACCGGCACAGCCGAAGAAGTTGCCCGAGAACTGTGAGCGAGCGAGTCTCATGGCTAGATTACCGATCGTCAGCATGAAGACGACAGGCTGCTTGCCACGCTCCGTCGTCAAGCGGAGCTCCTCAAACTGATTAGCACCACGATCAAAGTTGAGAGGCTGTAGACCCTCCTGCTTTTCTCCAGCAGAGCAACCGCACCCCGTCGTGATGACAGCGGGCGTCGCGAGCTTCTCGTGAGCAGTCTCTGTGAAGTTCGGGAATTCGTTGGTACCTAGTAGGGTCTCCTTGCGCTTTGCGACCGCTGCGTGACGCTCTGTATTGGCCTCCTGGAGGTCATGCTGTAGTGCGCCTGTGGTGACAAAGCTCTCGAACCCGCCCTCGCTAGCACTGATCTCGCCAAAGAGCTGCCAAGCTTGCTCGGCGATCACATTGGTCAGCGTCTCTATGTAGTAAGAACCAGCAGCCGGGTCGACAACCTTGTCGAAGTGGCTCTCCTCGCTCAGAAGGAGCTGCTGATTGCGTGCGATACGCTCGGAGAAGTCGGTACTCTCCTCGTAAGCAATGTTGAAGGGCAGGACCGTGATCGAGTCGACACCGCCCAGTGCGGCCGACATGGTCTCCGTCTGCGAGCGGAGCAGGTTGACATAAGCGTCATAGATGGTCATATTCCACTGCGAAGTGGTAGCATGCTGGCAGATCTTAGCCACATCGCCCTTGTACTGGTCACCATGCGCCCCGATAATCTCGGCCCATAGCCAGCGTGCCGCACGGAACTTGGCCATCTCCATGAAGTAACTCGAGCTGATGCCGAAGTGGAACTTGATCCTCGGAGCGATCTCCTCGACCTTGTGACCACGAGCCACCATTTGGTCGAGCACCTCAGCGCCCCACGCGAGTGCATAGGCGAGCTCCTTGACGATACCTGCGCCAGCGTTGCTCAGCATCGAGGCCTCTACGATGTAAAGGCGCATCTGTGGGATAGGCTTGGCAATGTTGTAGAGCTGCTCTAGCGTGTCGTAGCGCTTGTTGTCGACGACGCCCTTCACCAGCTCTCGCTTGAAGGGGTTATACTCGATAGCACCTCTTACGGCTGCACCGTCGATCTGATGCTTCTGCACGTAGGCAACGAAGAGTTCTGCCAGCTCGATCGTACGGGAGATACAGGTTGAGAGATTGATCTCTACGGCCGTCAGGTCTATTCCCTTGAGGAGTGTCTCTAGGGTCTCGGCAGAGAGGATCGTCTTAGAGATGTTGAACCCGAGGGAAGTGACTCCCTTGTTGAGTATATCTAGCGCCTTAGCGTTCGCCTCGGCGGGATCCTTAACCTTAATGTCTTGGCGTACGAGCCACTCATTGTTTAGCTTCGTCGATCGCACATAAGGGTATTCACCAGGTAGTGCTAGACGTGAAGCATATTGAGCGATGTCTTCGCGTCTGTACATAGGCTGTAGGTTAAAGCCTTCAGGCGTACGCCATACGAGCCGCTTGTCAAAGGAGGCACCCTTGAGATCGACTGTGACTTTCTCCAGCCACTGCTCTTTGCTTACGGGGGGGAAATCCCCAAAGAGCCGTTCTCTTTTATTTGCCATATCGTATATGTGTGTGTTGTGTGAATTGATTACGCAAAGGTGTAACAATGAGGCCTCTCTCCTATCCGATAGAAGCTAGTCGACCGTGTTGCTACCCGCAAAGATAACTATTTCTATTCAATAGAGCGTCACCAGTGCCTATTGTCATCACAACAATAGGGCCAAAGGCTATAGATCAGCGAAGCTCTTGCGACGCAAGACGAAGTCGCGTCCGAGGTACTTCTCACGCACGAGAGCGTTCTCGGCGAGCTGCTCGGCCGTACCCTGAAAGAGTACCTTGCCCTCAAAGAGCAGATAGGCACGATCAGTGATGCTGAGCGTCTCATTGACATTGTGATCGGTGATCAGGATGCCGATGTTGCGCTGCTTGAGCTTAGCTACGATAGACTGTATGTCCTGCACAGCAATCGGGTCGACACCCGCGAAGGGTTCGTCGAGCATAATAAACTTAGGGTCGATAGCAAGGCAGCGAGCTATCTCGACACGCCGGCGCTCACCTCCCGAGAGTCTATTACCCTGATTGGTGCGTACCTTGTGAAGTCCAAACTCATCGAGCAGTGTCTCCAGTCTCTCGTGCTGCTGCTCCGGTGTGAGTGGCGTCATCTCTAGCACCGCCTTGATATTGTCCTCTACCGAAAGCTTTCTAAAGACCGACGCCTCCTGCGCTAGATAGCCGATCCCGAGACGGGCGCGCTGATAGACTGGGAGCTTCGTAATATCCTGTTCATTGAGAAATATCTTGCCCCCATTAGGTACGACCAGACCCACCGTCATATAGAAAGTGGTCGTCTTGCCCGCACCATTAGGGCCTAGCAGTCCGACGATCTCCCCTTGGCGTAGCTCTATAGAGACATCGTTGACCACGGTACGACTGCGGTAGCGCTTCACTAGATGCTCCGTACGCAAGAGCCCCGTCTCACCTTTGTGGCGATCAGGCGAGAGTGCCTCAGCGGTATCTATAGTGTCTGTCATAAGCTATACAAAGAGTAAGATGAGTAGCTGTGCGGTGATGATACGGACGAACATGCCGAGCGGATAAACCGTGGCGTAAGCGACCGTATGTCTGCTGCCCTTCAGCCTGTCGCCGACCACCTCCAGAGCCATCGGGTTCGCCATGCTACCACACACCACACCACACATGGTGGCGTAGTCACCCCGCTTGCGACGTAGCATATACCAGCCGACCAGCAGGATCGGGAGCACCGTCAGCAAGGCACCATAGCCGAGCCATACCAAGCCACGTGTGCTAAAGAGGATGTCAAAGAAGCCAGCACCCGACGAGAGTCCCAGACAGCCCAGATAAAGGATCAGTCCCAGCTGTCGTACCAGCAGACTGGCACTATTGGTGATGTAAGTGGTCACATGCATACGAGGCCCGAAGGCTCCCATGAGGATACCGATGATGATACCGCCACCAGCCAGCCCCAGTCGTATAGGCAAGCTCACACCAGGGATATAGAAAGGTATCATACCAACGAAAACGCTGATGAAAAGGCCGATGAAAAGCCCCAACAAGTTAGGAGCATCCAAGTCCTTGATCTCGTTGCCAATCTTTGCTGCAACAGCATCGGTAGCCTCCTTGGTACCCACCACGGTCATGCGGTCTCCTAGTTGCAGGTGCAGATCGGGCGAGGTGAGTAGCTCGATGCCCGCACGATCGATACGTGTCACATTGACCCCGTAGTCGTTGCGCAGGTGCAAGGCACTAAGGCGCACGCCGTTGTACTCCTTGCGTGTGAGGACGAGTCGCCTCGATACGAGACTCTGATCCACACTATCCCAGTCAATGTCGGAGCGGTTCCAATCCTTCTCCACCTTCTTACCAAAGAATAGCTCCAGCCGAGGCACCTCCCGCTCGTCCGAAACGATCAGCAGGCGATCACCCTCTAGTAGTTGTGTCGAGGAGTCGGGAGACAGCGCCTTACCGTCACGCCATATACGACTGATCACAAAAGGCGTATCAGCAACCCGTGAAACCTCCGAGATAGTCTTGCCGACCACCCCCATATTCTTCACTTCGTACTCGCTAAAGAAAGCTGCATGCTCCTCATCATCAGACTGCCCCTTGGCACGTTTCTTGGCTAAGGGGGCGAGTACATAGAGGGCTAGTATGACACCCACCACACCAAAGGGATAGGTGATCGCACACGCCAGCGCCATCTCAGCCAGCATGCTTTGCCCCTCAGTCCCAACGCTCGGCAAGCTACTCTGAGCCGCAGCTAGTGCGGGAGTATTGGTCGTAGCACCCGACAGGATGCCTACCCACTGACTGATGGGTAGCTCCGAGACGAAAAAGAGTCCCACGACGAATGCCAAGTCGACCAGCACAATGAGGAGCGAGTCGATGTTGTCCCGTATGCCACCCTTCTTGAGTGAGGGGAAGAAAGCTGGTCCCACCTGAAGACCGAGGGCGTAGATAAAGAGGATCAGCCCAAAGTTCATCGCAAAGTCTAGTGTCCCCGCCTCTAGCGTGATCCCCCAGTAAGAGAGGAGGATACCGACGAAGAAGACAAAGGTCACCCCCAGTGAAATACGGGCTATACGAATACGAGCCAAGAGCAATCCCACCAGAGAGACTAGTGAGATCACAATAATCGATTGAGGCACCGAGGGTATTACGAAGAGTTCGTTGAGAAAAGCTCGCAGACTATCCATACATGTATTTAGAAATAGTAGGTCAGCCCCCTACTTGGGGAGCCTGGCAGATGGGAGCGCACATCGTCTAGACGAAACGCCCCAATAGTTGCGCAAAGATACACAGAATCAGATTAACAGCGCATACGACTAACTTTCACTTCCAGGGCTGACGCATTATAATCGCTCTGTCAGGAGCTACACATAGCGACAAGCAAGGCATAGATGAGGTCACTATATATAAATGTGCCACCCATGGATTGGCTGTTAGCTGTTAGCTATTGGCTGTTAGCTATCGGAACCATCGGAGCTATCAGAGTGATCGGATCTCTAATCTCTAGCTTCTAATCTCTAACTTCTAAGCTCTAACCTCTAATCTCTATTTACATATCTTTACGGAGAAGTTCGTCCGATTCCCTCCTTTCTCGAATATCCACGTGGGGAATCTCAAATCTCCACGTGGATATTTTTCTTTTTCCACGTGGAGGCGAATCATTTCTTCCGAAGTTTCATTTCATTCCTCCGAAGTTTCATTTCATTCCTCCGAGGAATTTTTTATTCTCCACGTGGGGATTTCGAAATATCCACGTGGGGATCGCTTTTCCCCGACACTGCGCCGTCTCAATATGTAATCAGTTCTAAATTATTGCAACGAGCCAGCGTCTAATTTTGTCCAGACAGGGCTGACGCATCATAATAGCTCTGTCATGAGCTGCACGTAAGGGCCAGCGAGGAGGGGTTACCTTCCCCTCTCCATGTCACAGGTAGCGATGACGTAGCGAGACTCCTAGCGTCAAGTAGCTCTGACGATAAGGCTCGCAGTGGAGACGGAGGAAGAGTCCCAGCTTGTCGAGATAGCGTAGTCTAGGATAGGCCTCGAGACCTGCCTGCAGATGGGCATAGCTCTGCTCTCCCGCAGCCTTGTCGTAGCCGATACCGAGGCCATAGCTGTGTCGCAGCTCTAAGTATCGCCACTGGTAGAGTGGCACACCCACAAGGAGATCGCCATGGAGTGTGGGGTGCTCCTTGTCAGGTCGTAGTGAGAGCTCTGCAGCATAGTTGAGAGAAGCGGTCTGCCAGCCAAGCTGCGCGCCGACACAGCCAGCACCGCCCGACAAGTGGCGACTGCACAGGAGTGATAGGTAGAAGTAGTCGTCTGGGATCTCTCGACCTACAGCTGGCGTGTAGCGTCCGAAGATGAGATCGCTCATGAGGTAGCCCACATGTGCCATCGAAACCCCTATGAGTCCGCCCCAGAGGACATCAGAGTACCAGTGACGGTTATTGGCCATGCGTCCGAATGCGACAGAAGTGGCAAAGAGGTACTGCAGATGAGACAGCAGCGGGTAGTCGGCACCATACTCTAGGTTAAAAAGCTCGGCACCGAGGAAGGCTGTCGCGGTGTGTCCCGAGGGAAAGCTATTAGCCGTCGATCCATCGGGACGCATGCGCTGTACCCCACTTTTGACTGATAGGACGATGGTGGCGGTTCCTAGGGCTCCTATAGCATCGGCTGTCAGCATCTCACCCCATGTGCGAGAGCGTCCCGTGGCGCCACCACAGCGCATAGCCAGTTGTAGCCCATAGGAGGCAAACTGCATGTGGTCGTCGTAGTGATTACGCCAGCGAGTACCTAGGAGTGAGTGACGAGTCGTACGGATAGCTACATCACTATGATGTAGTGGATATGCCGCAAAGAGAGCTCCAGGGAGTATCACGCTGAGGGGATCGGGCGAAGGAGCTAGCGTATCTAGCGAAAGGGCTAGTGTATCTGATGAGTTACTCTGCGCCACTGTCCAGTTACAAGGGCGTAGGAGGAGTAAGAGGACGAGGATAAGAAGCGTAAGACGTCGCATAGAGCTCTAAAGTTGTCTTAGATCAGATTACGACCTATACCCCATGCGACGATGATCGCAAAGATGATCCAACTGGCAGTGCGCCCTGAGAAGCTACGGTAGAGTTTTTCAGCTCGCAGACTATGAGGACGGGTCAGCTCCAACAGCACGAGGAGGACAAAGTAGATCAGAGCTGGGATGAGCAGGACGTTGAGCTGTAGCACCCGTCCTAAGTCGCCATGGAGCAATGCGTGGATGCCCCGCAGCGAACCACACCCTGGGCATTGCCACCCCGTGAGCTGCAGGAAGGGGCAGCGCGGTATCTGCAGGCTCTCGGGGGTATATAAGTAAAGCACCACTCCCCCTACCAGCATACAGCCTAATAGAGCGAGCAGTGCTTTATTGTGTCCGTTCGTTGCGGGCATATCGCCTCGGCCTAGACTTTACTTCAGATTGTCAAAGCCTCGTCCGTAGACCCCATGCACCGTCCCCTCCGAGACGAACGCATCGGGGTCGATCTCCTTGATAATACGATTGATGCTCTGTAGTTGAGCCTTGCGGGTGACTACCATGAGGATACGCATCTCCTCCTGCGAGTAGCCTCCGTCAGCATGCACGAGTGTACAGCCACGGTGCAGGCGCTGGGTGATCGCCTCGTTGATCTCTTTGTACTTCTTGCTGAAGATAAAGAGCTGTATCGAGTGCTTATTGCTATTGGTCCAGTAGTCGAGCGTCATAGCGCAGAAGACTACCTCGACGATCGAGAAGGTGAGTAGCTCGGCACCGAGCTGTGGATCTTTGCCCGATATATAGACATTGACAAAATAAGAGGCGGTCACGATCGTTGCATCGATTAGGATCATAGCGCGCCCTAGTGAGAGCGTTGTGTACTTGTTAAAGAGGGATACAATGACATCCGTACCACCCGTACTGCCATTCACGTGGAAGACCAGAAAGAGGCCACTACCGCACAAGATACCGCCGATGATAACTGCCATAAAGCGCTCTTCTCTGAGCAGAGGCCCCACATTAGGTATGTTGTCTGTGAGCCAGTGGCTCAGATTGTGGTACACCTCCGTATTAGGATCTCCAAAAAGAGCCTGACCGATAGGAATGGCTATACCCATCAAGATGACCCCGATGAGTGTCTTGACGGAGTAACGCCACCCTAAGAAGATGATCGAGACAATCAGTAGCCCGACGTTGATGATGTTATAAGGGATAAAGGCGGGGATATTTGTAGCGATCTGTATGATGGTCGTAACACCGGCTAGTCCGCCCGTAGCGATCTCCTGCGAGAGGACGAAGCCCGCCCAGCCGAGTACATAGAGACAGACACCGAGTACGATAAAAAAGAAGTCGTGGACGAAGTACCACGCTTTCGCTCGATTACTATTGGGAACTGCTAAAGCTTGAGTCATACTATATGATTTGTTTTCTAGAGATAGATGGAATAGTCTTCCCTTGGCCCCGCGCAAGTACGACAGGACCCGAAGACTTTATCATTACAACACAATGTTGACAATGCGCCCTGGCACGACGATCACCTTCTTGAGGGGCTTGCCGTCGATCCACTTGATCGTGTCGGCATGCGCTAGCACCTGCTCCTCGATCTGCTCCTTGGAGAGACCGGCGGGGAGCTCAAGGTTAAAGCGCACCTTACCATTGAAGCTGACAGGATAGCGTACCGAGTCCTCAGCGATGAGCGACTCGTCACACTGGGGCCAGGCGGCCGTAACGATGCTTTCGGCTGAGAGCGTCTCGCTACTGCATGTAGCACGCATCTCCTGCCACAGCATCTCCGCGATATGGGGGGCAAAGGGCGAGAGGAGGATCACCAAGGGGCGTAGCACCTCTAGCGAGGTGGTCTGCGCCTTCTGTAGCTCGCCCACAGCAATCATAAAGGCTGAAACGGAGGTGTTGAAGGAGAGTCGCTCGATGTCTTGCGTGATCTTCTGAATCAGCTTATGGATGGTGCGGAGCTCCTCGCGGCTTGCCTGAGCCTCGGCTGCGACAGCGAGCTGCCCCTCCCCGTCGTGGTAGAGCGACCAGACACGTTTGAGGAAGCGGTACACCCCGTCGATGCCATTCGTATCCCACGGTTTGCTCTGCTCCAGAGGTCCGAGAAACATCTCGTACATCCTGAGCGTATCGGCACCATACTGCGCGATGATTTCGTCTGGATTGATCACGTTAAACATCGACTTACTCATCTTCTCCACAGCAGAGCCACAGAGATAACTGCCGTCCGCCTCAGTGATGAAGGTGGCGTCGTGGAGATCGTCACGCCACTGACGGAACGCCTCCTGATCGAGTACGTCGTTCTGCACTAAGTGTATGTCCACGTGCATCTGCGTCACATCGTACTGCTCACGCTGCGAGTAGGTTACAAACTGATTTGTCCCCTTGATGCGGTAGACGTAGTTAGAGCGTCCCTGGATCATTCCTTGGTTGACCAAGCGCTTAAATGGCTCATCCTCGCAGACGACCCCGAGGTCGTAGAGGAACTTATTCCAGAAGCGGCTATAAATCAAGTGACCCGTAGCATGCTCGGTACCGCCAATGTAGAGATCCACTTGGCGCCAGTAGCTATTAGCTTCGGGCGAGACCAATGCAGACTTATTGTGCGGGTCCATATAGCGTAGGTAGTAAGCACTACTCCCAGCGAAGCCTGGCATCGTGCAGAGTTCGTAGGGATAGCCCTCCTCAGTACACCAATGCTTAGCACGCCCGAGAGGAGGCTCACCACTCTCCGTGGGGAGATACTTGTCCACCTCGGGGAGCGTCAAGGGGAGCTTGTCGAGTGGCAACGTGTGCGGTACGCCCTCCTTATAATATATAGGTATCGGCTCACCCCAGTAGCGCTGACGACTGAAGATGGCATCACGCAGACGGTAATTGATCCGCTTCTTGCCCAGACCGTGTTCATCGAGGTAGTGACACATATAGTCGATCGCCTCGGAGACTGGTTTGCCATCGAGGAGCGGCGAGTTGATTAGTTCGCCCTCTTTGCTGTCGAGGCTTTCGCTCCAAGTGGACGGGTCGGACGCTTCGCCTCCCTTTGGCAAAACAACCTGACGTATCGGCAAGTCAAAGTGCCGTGCGAAAGCAAAGTCTCTCGAGTCGTGCGCTGGCACCGCCATGATAGCGCCCGTGCCATAGCCCGCTAGCACATAGTCGCTGACCCAGATCGGGATCTGCTCACCCGTGAGCGGGTGCTGTGCGTAGGAGCCCGTGAAGACACCCGTCACCGAGTGATCTGCCTGGCGCTCACGCTCCGTGCGGCGCTTCGTACGATCTAGGTATGCCTCGACAGCCTCACGTTGCTCTCCTGTAGTTAAGTCTGCTACCAGGCTACTCTCGGGAGCTAGCACCATGAAGGTGACTCCGTAGAGTGTGTCGGGACGGGTCGTAAAGATCTCGATAGGTAGCTCACCACGAGCAGTGCTAGCCTTAAAGGTGACAGACGCTCCGACCGACTTACCGATCCAGTTGCGCTGCATCTCCTTGAGCGCATCGCTCCAGTCGAGCTGATCCAGACCCGCCAGCAGACGCTCCGCATAAGCAGAGACACGGAGGCTCCACTGCTTCATCTTGCGCTGCACTACTGGGTAGCCACCACGCTCGCTCACGCCGTCGCTCACCTCGTCATTAGCGAGGACGGTACCGAGCTCAGGGCACCAGTTGACCACACTCTCCCCAAGGAAAGCCAAGCGGTAGTGCATCAGCCACTCCGACCGCTCCGCTTCGTTCGCTGCTCGCCACTCCTCAGCCGTTAGCTCCAGTGGCGTACTGCTGTAAGCGGTACAGCCCTCTGTGCCATGCGCCTCGAGATGCTTGACCAACTTGTCGATAGACTCGGCACGATCGGTGGCCGTGTCGTAGTAATGGTGGAAAAGCTGTATGAAAGCCCACTGCGTCCACTTGTAATACTCAGGATCGCAAGTGACCACCTGACGGCTCCAGTCAAAGCCAAAGCCAATATTGTCCAGCTGCTCACGGTAGCGAGCGATGTTGACCCGTGTCGTCTCTTCAGGGTGGCGATTCGTCTGGATAGCGTACTGCTCAGCTGGCAGGCCGAAGGCATCGTACCCCATCGGATGCAGCACGTTGTACCCCTGCAGACGCTTATAGCGAGCGTAAATGTCAGAAGCAATGTAGCCTAGCGGGTGCCCCACATGTAGTCCCGCTCCCGAGGGATAGGGAAACATGTCGAGTACGTAGTACGAAGGCTTGTCTCGGTCTATCTCTACCCGATAAATATCAGCATCCTGCCAGATGCGCTGAGCCGACTGCTCTATGTCGTGGTGATTGTAATCCATACAGTTCTCTCGATTATAGCGCAAAGGTACGAAATTAGAGATTAGAGGGTAGAGATTAGAAGTTAGAGATTAGAGAGCTAGTGCCACTAGGAGCATTAGTGACCCTAGCCAACAGCCAAGAGCCAACGGCCAGAGAGACAGTGAGGGAGACTCACTGCTGAGTCTCCCTCGCTATTTTGTCACCTTACGCAGGTGATGAAGTAGGCTTAGACGATTGCTTTACTTGATCTCCCAAGTATCCTCCGTCATGAGTAGCTCACGGAGTGTGCGTACCTTGTTCTTTGCCTTTTGCTGATCGATCTGATCTTGGACAGCCCAGTCGTAGGTCGGGCCCTCGACATCACGTATGACACCCATAGCGACGGGGAGCCCGTCAGCACCGTTCATAGCGGCAAGCATCATGTGTAGGAAGGGATTAGGCTCGTGCGCATCGTGTGTCAGCACATCGTCGAGCGTGTAGCCATCCTCGCCGATCGTCACAGCACGCAGCTTGAAGCCGTCTAGCACGAGACCGCGCTGCTTGTCCTCACCGAAGAGCATCTTCTCGCCATGCTGCAGGACGATCGTCTTGTCAGCACGTACGGCTCGGTCGCTGATAGCAGCGTGTGCACCGTTGTTGAAGATCATACAGTTCACCAGTACCTCTGTGACTGCAAAGCCCTTGTGCTTAGCACCTGCCAGTAGGCAAGCGGTGAGCGTAGGCTGATCGACGTCGAGTGAGCGTGCGAAGAAGTTGCCACGAGCACCCATGACCAGCTCGGCTGGCTCGAAGGGATCCTCGACAGTGCCGTAAGGCGAACTCTTGGTGACGAGTCCACGAGGCGATGTAGGCGAGTACTGTCCCTTGGTCAGTCCGTAGATGCGGTTGTTGAAGAGGACTTCATTGATATCCACATTGCGTCGTACGGCATGGATGAAGTGGTTACCACCGATAGCGAGGCTATCGCCATCGCCAGACATCAGCCATACGGTGAGGTCTGGACGAGCCACCTTGACGCCCGTAGCAACGGCAGCACCACGACCATGTACGGTGTGGAAGCCGAAAGTACTCATATAATAAGGTAGTCGCGAGGAGCAGCCGATACCTGAGACGACGACCGTCTCATCGGGAGCTATGTCTAGCTCAGCCATCGCCTTATGGACAGCAGCTAGGACACCGTGGTCGCCACAACCTGGGCACCACTTGACGGGTGATGCGTTTTTGAAATCCTTGGGGGCAAAGCGTAGTGTGCCCTTCTCTAGATTACTATTTGTTTCAATCATAGCAGTTGTGGTTTTTACAGTTGCTCAGCGAGTATCTCTTCGAAGGCAGTGACGAGGTTGCCCACCTTGAGGGGTTGTCCCTGCACTTGATTGTACTGATAAATATTGGCATCAGAGACCTTGTTGCGTAGTAGCATGGCCATCTGACCGAGGTTCTGCTCAGCGACGACGACACGTGGGTAGCGGCGTAGGATCTCCTCGGTGTTCTTAGGCATAGGATTGATAAAGGTAAACTGCGTGTGTGCTACCTTGTGCCCCTTCTTGCGAAGAGCCTGGCAGGCATCACTCAGGTGTCCATAGGTACTACCCCAGCCGACGATGAGCAACTCAGCATCATCCACATCACCCTCTACGGTGAGCGGTGGGATCACCTCTGCAATGTGCTGTATCTTGTTGTGACGCTGCAGAACCATCAGCTCATGGTTAGGACCATCCGTGCTGATAGCACCAGTCTTATTATCTTTTTCCAGACCACCTGTACGATAAGGCAGTGAGCCAGCTCCTGGTATAGACCAGTAGCGTACGAGCGTCTCTGGGTCGCGCATATAAGGCATCCACGGGTCCTCACCCTTGTACTGATCTACGTAGTGAGGCTTGATCTCGGGATACTTCTCGTAGTCAGGTATACGCCATGCCACCGAGCCATTACCCAGATAAGCATCTGAGAGGAGGACGACGGGCGTCATGTGCTCTATGGCTATCTTGACTGCATAGTAAGCAGCGTCAAAGCACTTAGAGGGAGAGGTAGGAGCGATCACTACCATTGGGGACTCACCATTGCGCCCATACATAGCCTGTAGGAGGTCGGTCTGCTCTGACTTCGTAGGCATACCTGTCGAGGGACCACCACGCTGTACGTCTACGAGTACGAGTGGTAGCTCAGCGATGACGGCGAGGTTGAGTGCCTCACTCTTGAGCGCCACACCAGGTCCTGAGGTAGAGGTGACACCTAGGCGACCAGCGTAAGAGGCTCCGATGGCTGTACAGATACCAGCTATCTCATCCTCAGCCTGCATCGTGATCACATCGAGAGACTTGTACTTAGCGAGGAAGTGTAGGATGTCTGTGGCGGGAGTAATAGGATAAGAGCCCAGGAAGAGCTTGAGTCCAGCACGCTCAGCACCAGCTATGAGTCCGAAAGCGGTAGCCTTATTGCCCGTCACATCTAGGTATACGCCAGCCTCCTGTGGTGCGCCCTCAATGACAAAGGGAGTGCCTACCGAAGCATGGGTATTAGCCGCATAAGAGTATCCCCCGTGGAGGGCTGCTATGTTGGCCTGACGGATGACTTCCTTCTTAGCAAACTTCTTGCTGATGAAGTGCTCCGCCTGCTCGAGGGGTCTGTCGAATAGCCAAGAGACGATACCTAGGGCAAACATGTTCTTGCATCTTAGTCTGCCTCTAGCGTCCATATCTATATCCTTGAGCACCTCCTGGACCATCGTGCTAATGGGGCAAGCGAGTACTCTATCTGGGTTGAGTCCTAGCTCTTTGATAGGATCATCTGTCTGGTAGAGAGCTTTCTTGAGATCCTTCTCTCCACAGGAGTCACTATCGATGATGATGATCGAGTCGTGACGCAGATTCTTTACATTGACCTTGAGGGCAGCGGCATTCATCGCCACCAGTACGTCCGCATAGTCTCCAGGCGTATGGACCTGATCATGTCCGATACGTACCTGAAAGCCCGATACGCCTCCCAGTGTACCTTGAGGAGCACGGATCTCAGCGGGATAGTCGGGGAACGTCGAGACCGAGTTACCATACATCGCTGACATATCAGAGAAGATGGAACCCGTGAGCTGCATACCATCGCCCGAGTCGCCTGAGAAGCGTACGACTACCTCTTCGATAATTCTTTTGTTCGGTTTGTCTGTCATAATTAGGATGAATAAAAGGCGTAGGGCTCAACTCCTTGAGAGGGTGATTGAGCGAGACCTTCCTAGCAATAGACCCCTACATAAAAACTTTTGCACACCATAAGACTATGCCCTATCTCCTACAGTCGAGGGGGGCTGATGAGCAAACGCTAGAAATAGGGGAATACTAGCAACTGCCACAGCACCTCCACTGTAATTTGATCGGCACCGTCACATGGACAGCACAAAGGTACGACTTATTTCGCTGATACTAGCCTTTTTTAGGTACGAAAGTACCGACACTCACTTCCTCGCTCACGAAACGAGTATACGCAACAAAGCCCCCAGCAACGACAACCGTCACTAGGGGCTTTGCTCTATAGGGCAGACGTAAGCACCTACTCCGTCAGGCTGCGGTAAAAGTCCACATAAGCCTCCGCATGATCAGCCGCTGGACCTGGGTACTCCAGCACCTTGTGGTCAGGCTCGGAGTGTAGGTACTTGATCAGCTCAGGAGAGACCTTTTCCTGCCCGAGGATCACCCCATCAGAGTAGTGGATCGCCATACGTCGCAGCGCATCGGGCGTCACCTCCCCCTGTAGTGGCGCCAGCATATCGCCCGTGATCTTGTCAAACTCGAGCTTCTTAATCAGATCGTCACCGATCAGCCCCTCCTCCTCATTGCCATCGACCGAAAAGATCACCTTGGCACGCTCGAAGTATGGATCGTCCTTGTAGGCTGTCTTCAGGTAGACTGGTGCCAAGGCTGAGAACCACCCCAGACAATGTATCAGATCAGGTATCCAGCGAAGATTTTTAATCGCCTCAAAGACCCCGCGAATGAAGAAGATACTCCTATCCGCATTGTCACTAGGAGCACCCTCCGAAGCTGGACCAAAGAGACTCTTACGCCCGAAGAGATCAGGATTATCGATGAAGTAAACCTGTATACGTGTAGAGGGTATGGAGGCAACCTTGATGACGAGCGGGTGGTCATAGTCATCGACGATGACATTGATACCCGATAGCCTGATCACCTCGTGGAGCTGATTACGACGCTCATTGACCAGTCCGTAGCGTGGCATAAAGATGCGCACGTCATGCCCAGCATTTTGTATATGCTCAGGGAGGTAACGAGCGACATGTGCGAGGTCACTCTCAGGCAGATAGGGGAATATCTCTTGAGATATATAGAGTACTTTTTTGTCTTTGGCAGCCATGATGAATTCTTTTCGTTCTCCACAAAGATACTAAAAACTAGCGAGACGGGCCGTTCCCCACATAAACGAGACTCGCCGAGAGGCTGGTACCCAGAGCGGGACTTGAACCCGCACGACCGCAATTGGCCAAGGGAGTTTAAGTCCCTCGTGTCTACCGATTCCACCATCTGGGCCACAGCACGACATGCTGCATGCGATGAGCCTGCACGCCCACCGCGCGACAAAGGTACTGAAAAAAGAGATTAGACCTCACTAGAGGTTAGAGATCTGCCAGGGCTGACGCATTATAATTCCATTTCGAAGATTTCCTCTGGAGTCATTCGT
>OLQN01001156.1_pt1 | contig 20634 bp, 16 predicted proteins | sample 1673181 | NCBI WGS metagenome assembly OLQN01 (sample SAMEA3136763, study PRJEB25190) | human gut metagenome | biome: human gut; feature: human-associated habitat; material: faeces | place: Austria | collected 2013
GCTTATGAAATTTAATTTTCACTAACCTGTGGTTTGTGGGTATTCAAATAATTTTCTATTTTATTAGAAAATTATCATAATAGTTTTTCTTAGTTTTTATAGTTTCTGAAACAAAAGAAAGACAGCCGATTTTCTCGACTGCCCTTCATTCATATCTTAGTTATACTATGATACTTTCTTTCTCTTAAGTAATGCAAGTAATGCGATACCACTTACTGCAAGTAATGCGATAATAGTATTTACACTAGTAGTATCTCCTGTCTTAGGAGCTACTGTAGAAGTCTTATCTTTATCCTTATTTGGAGTAGTAGGTGTTTTATCTTTATCAGTACTTGGAGCAGGTGCTTTTTCTTTAACTGTAACCTTAATAGTCTTAGTACGAGTTGCACCATCACTGTCTGTTACTTTATAAGCCACTTCGTATTCGCCAGCTTTTTTAGTATCTACATTATTCTTAACAACTTCAATCTTATCAGTTAGATCACCATCTTCAGCATCTTTCGCAGTGACACCAGCCTTAGGATCAAATGTATCACCAACTGTAAGAGTCTTATCTGTTGCGTTAATCACTGGTGCTGCATTTATAGGTTCCATCTTTGGATTTACTGTAACAATAATAGTCTTTCTGCTTGTTGCACCCTTTCTGTCTGTTACCTTGTAAGTTACTTCGTACTTACCAGCAACATCTGTGTTAACATCGTTCTTTTCAACGATAATCTTATCAGTTAAGTCTCCATCTTCTTCGTCTGTTGCAGTTACATCAGCCTTAGGATCAAATGTATCACCAACTGTAAGAGTCTTATCTTCAGCTTTAATGACTGGTGCTGCATTTATAGGTTCCATCTTTGGATTTACTGTAACAATAATAGTTTTTCTGCGTGTTGCGCCCTGATTATCTGTTACTTTATATGTTACTTCATACTTACCAGCAACATCAGTTTTAACATCATTCTTTTCAACAATAATCTTAGAAGTTAAATTACCATCTTCTTCGTCTGTGGCAGTTACATCAGCCTTAGGATCAAATGTATCACCTACAGTAATAGTCTTATCAGTTGCATGAATAACTGGTGCTTCATTGATTGGAACCATGTTCATAACCCAAGTTGCATTGTAAGTGATATTATTTGTAACATTTTCTTCTACTGCAGGTGACCATCCAGTGAATGTATAACCTGCTCTTGTAGGTGTTCCACCAAAACCAGGTGTTGAACTACCTACTACAACGTTAAATACCTTATCTTCAAATACAACTTCACCATCTACACCATCAGTATAAGTAACTGTATAACGCGTCTTAATTCCTGTTGCACCCGGAACTGGGAATTTAACTTTACTTCCATCAGGCATAGCAATATGTGTTTCACCATTTAATGGATAAAGTTTTCCTTCTTCAAATCCAGGATGATCAGCATCTAATGTAACAGTGTATTCTAACTCATAAGTATAATAAGTGGCTTTTCCTTCTGTTTTAGTAGATGGATTTGCAAGTTTCCATTTAAAGCCACTTGCATCCTGCTGTACAGATGTTGGTAAATTATTGACTGATACATATGGCGCAGAGCCATCAAATACTTCTAGGTCTTTACCAGTAATACCAGTTGTAATACTATCAGAAATAGCCTTAAATACTTCAGTTAAGTCATCAGTTTCGCTTCTATCATATCCTTTATCTGGACTAGTAGCGATACTACCCCTTAAGTATTCAGAAACTTTAGGCCCACCTTTCCACATTGGCTTTTTATCACTACCATAGCTTACTGCATAAACAGTAGACTGATCTCTTAAAAGTTTAGCATCCTTAGCAGCTGCTTTAGCTGCTGCTTCAACTCCACCTTTATTCTTTTTATCATAAACAACACCATCAATAACGATATCGTGTTTCTTTGGTTTTTTGTGCTGACATTCTACAAGATATTTTTTAGGTTTACCATCAGTAAATACAATGGCATTTCTGTTTTCTTTTTTAATATCCTTGATAGCAGTATTCTTAAATAAAGCTGTACCCTGTTTAATACCTGCATCTAGGTTTGTACCACCAAGAGCTCTTAAATCATCAATTGCTTCATATGCAGCTTCCTTACCATTAACTGAAGAAACATCAGTCCAATTTAATCTCACTTCGACATCACTATCAAAATCAACAACTGCTAGATAACGTCCAGTGTTTTTATCTTTACCAGCATATGACTGTACAAATGCCTTTGCTGCATCTCTAATACTCTTCATACGCTTTTTACCGATCATACTGCCTGATGTATCGATAACAAGTACTGTTGCAGCTTTCTTAGTAAAGGTTTCAACCTTCTGTTTAGTTACAACCTTTAATTTCATTCTATAAGTGTTATTACCAAGTGCTTCTGCTGTCTTATCGACAGATTGAATTCCTTCTGGTAATGTCTGACTTAGTTGACCTTCAACCCATTGACCAACATCGTTATAATAACCTTTAGTCAATGAACCATCAGTCGTAAGTGCATTTGCTTTAACTGGAGCTAATGATAAACTCATCATTAATGCAACTGCATAACTCGTGAATTTCTTAATATTTATAGTTTTCTTACCCCTCTCAATAATATTTATTATTCACTCATAAAATAATAATGATATGAGGTGCACATCCGGAGTTCTATGATTTCATATTACTTTATCTGGTTCTGAAATAATCATATACATTGACCATTCATCAATATTCAATATCATATCTGAATGCTTTTATGAATATGAGGTGAGTTCCTATATTTCTAGTTCATAGTGTTTCTTTATTTTCACATTATTAGCTAAAGAAATCAGTCCACTTAATATATTACAGTCTTTCATTCAATGAACATTTACACTTATATATACATAACAACTTTTATATTACATTTAATTCCCGTTTTTATATTTGTATTGGTGTATATTCATTAGAATACCAAATATATATCAAGTGATTGGTTCAATGATCTAAGTAGGTAGAGCAACTTATCACCCACCCATCTATAAATCATAATAATACAAGAAAAACAATCTCTTATCATGCATCCAGTATCCAAACAGTACATTTTATGCAATCAATTATGAGCAAACAATAGTAAACAGATGATTAAAAAGAATTATATCCTCCCTTCTTATAAACCAATTCTCTGCTTTTTAACTTCTGTTGCTTATACTAATATGATAAACAAAACATTCTTTATGTTCAATATTGACAGCCTTTTAAGCCACTCCATATCGTAACATATTTAGTCAATTGTAACATCACAGCGCTTACCTTTCTTATTATCACAATATTTTATCGATATTTCCGAAATTAACATAAAAGACAGCCGATTTCTCGACTGTCCCTTGGTTAGATATATATATTAGTTATACTATGATACTTTCTTTTTCTTTAGTAATGCGAGTAATGCAATACCACTTACTGCAAGTAATGCAATCACTGCAGATACGTTTGTAGAATCGCCTGTCTTAGGAGCAACTGTAGTAGTTTTATTTTTATCCTTGCTTGGAGCAGGAGCTTTTTCTTTCACTGTAACCTTAATAGTCTTTGTGCAAGATGCGCCTTTACTATCTGTTACTTTGTAAGTAACTTCATATACGCCAGGCTTAGATGGATCAACTGTATTCTTTAAGATTTCAATCTTATCAGTTAAATTACCATCTTCTTTATCTTTTGCAGTAACGCCTTCTTTTGGATCAAACTTATCACCGACTGTGATTTCCTTATCAGTTACATCAATAGTTGGTGCTTCGTTAAGAGGTTCAATCTTAGGATTTACAGTAACTGTAATAGTCTTAGTGCGAGATGCACCCTGATTATCTGTTACCTTGTAAGTTACTTCATACTTGCCAGACTTAGTTGTATCTACTTCATTCTTTAATACTTCAATCTTATCAGTTAAATCTCCATCTTCCACGTCTTCTGCTGTGACATCAGCCTTAGGATCAAATGTATCACCAACTTCAATTGTCTTGTCAGTTGCTTCAATAACTGGTGCTGCATTCATTGGCACCCAGTTCATAACCCAAGTTGCATTGTAAGTGATGTCCCTTGTAACCCTTTCTTCAACTGCAGGTGACCATCCTTTGAATGTATAACCTGCTCTTGTAGGTGTTTCACCAAATTCAGGTGTTTCTGTACCTACTACTCTATCAGGAAAAACCTTATCTTCAAATACGACTTCATCATCAACGCCATCAGTATAAGTAACTGTGTAACGTGACTTGATTCCTGTTGCACCTGGAATTGGGAATTTAACTTTACTTCCATCAGGCATAACAATATATGTTTCACCATTTAATGGATAAAGTTTTCCTTCTTCAAATTCAGAATGATCAGCATCTAACGTAACATAGTATTCTAACTCATAAGTATAATAAGTCTGAGAACCTTCTGTTGTAGTCGTTGCATTTGCAAGTTTCCACTTAAAGCCACTTTTATCCTGCGGTATAGATGAAGGTAATTGACTTACTGATACAAATGGAGCAGCTCCATCAAATACTTCTAGGTCTTTACCAGTAATACCCGTTGTAACACTTTCAGAAATAGCCTTAAATAATTTAGCTAAATCATCAGTATCACTTGAATCATATGCTTTATCACGACCTGTTGCGATATTGCCTTTTAAGAATTCAGAAACTGTAGGACCATTTTTATATGTTTTATCATTGGCTGCACCATAACATACTGTATAAACTGTAGACTGATCTTTTAGTAGCTTAGCATCTTTAGATGTTGCTTCAAGGTTTTTTTCACTACCTTCTCGGCCATTACCTTTTCGATCGTATGTTATACCATCAATTGTGACATGATTATGATTCCATGTGAATCCACCTTCACAATCTTTAAGATAATAAGTAGGTGTTCCATCAGTTAATACGACTGTATTTCTGTTGTCTTTTTGAATTTGTTTCACTGCATCTTTTAAGAATAAAGATGTAGCCTGTTTAATACCAGCATCTAGGTTTGTTCCACCACGAGGTTTTAGATTGTTAATTGCTTTAACTGCTTTGTTTCTACCCTCAGTAGAAGAAACATCAGTCCAATTTAACGGTACTTTAACATCAGTTGCAAAATCAACAACCGCAAGATAACGTCCAACATTTTCTTTATCACCAGCATATGAATTCACAAACACATTTGCTGCTGCTCTTAAATTGCTAATACGGTTACCATCCATACTATTTGAAGTATCAACTACAAGAACTGTAGCTGACTTCTTGGTAAAAGTTTCAACCTTCTGTTTAGTAACAACCTTTAATTTCATCTTATAAGTGTTGTTACCAAGTGCTTCAGCTGTTTTATCAACTGAATGAATACCTTCTGGCAGGGTCTGATCTAATTCACCTTGAACCCACTGACCAGAATCGTTATAATAACCGTTCGTCACTGCGTTATGAGTAGTAAGAGCATTCGCATTTATAGGTGCTAATGAGACACTCATCATCAATGCTACTGCATAACTCGTGAATTTCTTGACATTCATAGTTCTTTCCCCTTTCTTCAATTTTTAATTATTCGTTTACAATTGTATAAAAACAATTGCATAAAGTGCACTTTTTAATATCTGATAATCTAGATAGTTTGTTATTAGCAATAATAAGTTATTCTATAACATTCATATCATAAGTTTTATATTTATGTTTTCGCATCTCACCAGTTAAAGTATTTATCATTTCAAGTTAATAAGTTTTAAAAACCCTAATCTCATTATCTTAGTCATTCATATTAAATTTAAAATGTTCCTCTTTAACCTTTAGAGCTTTTTTGCCACTTTATCATATCAACAATTATAGAAATAAGAGATCATCTTAATATATGATTCAGCTGTGCACTTATGCAATTGATAACACAATCATTAGCAAACAATCACATACAATAGACGATTAAAAAAATTTATTCCTCCTTCCTTTATATACCATTTCCAAAATAATGCTTTTTTAATTGCCTATTACCTTCTACAAATATAGTAAACGATAGCGGTTAGATTTTCAACGTCAATTACCCTATAGACTGTACCATATTTAGGAATTTGTGACATGTAATAATTAAATGTGAGGCTATTTTGTTGGAATAATACAAATATGTAAGTGTATTCGCTTACATATAGTATTTACATAATACTGTATTTGTAAGTGTTTAAGGATAGAACCACAATGAACGACATGAATAACATATCATATTGGTCTACTTTGTTATGGATCTTCCAATGATACAAAAAAAGTGACAGTGCAATATATATTTTGTATTTCTTGCCTGCCACTTTTTTTCTTGACTCCTACACTTTATCTTTAATTGTCTTCTCTACTTCAATAATACGTCTACCAATTCTCTTTGTTTCTATTTTTTTATAAGTTTCTAAACAAGGAATAAATTCCTTATTGCCTTCTTCCTCAATAATATCAAGTATACGTAAAATAACCTTTCTATTTACTTTGATTAGCTTATGAATGACACGCGGATTATTTTCTTTTACATCCAAGCAGAACTGTTGATATAATTCCTGAGCAAATGTTTCCTTCTCTATCTCCCATCCTTCATCAGAAAATACCAATAAGGGAAGACGGCCATCATATTTTATTCTAAGATAATCCTCATCAATCATCCAATCAATATAATGCATAATATCAGCTAATTTCAAATCATGATAATAGCCATAAGCAGGACATTCATTTAGTTTAAGTTCTAGTACCTTCTTATCCTTAGAACCTTTTAATATCTTAGCAAGCATATTTCTTCCTGCTTTCATAATACACATATCAGCAGCTCTTAAGATCATCTTGATATCTTCTGGAGATAGTTCTTTTACATTACCTGTATCAAGAACAACAGGTATTCTATTAACTCTTCTACTCATTGGTTATTTCCTCGCTTTCATATATAAATTTTAATACCACTCTGTTTATCATTCAATATTAAAAACCCTGTAAAGAGGAACATGATACAGGGTCTATTCATTGTTATAAGGATAAGATTTTAAGTCGCATCTTTAGATAAAGAGTATCATTTCAATCTTAATTCATATACTTATTGACTAAGCTTATTTGCCAAGTCTGCTTCAAATACAAAAATCTCCTGCATACAAGCATCAAGCTTAGCAAAATAACTGTTGGCAGTTTTCATATTTCCAATTATATTTTCTCTGATATACCGGAATCACGTAACGCTTGTCAGCACCTTCCATGAATCCAAGCATTTTTGCTTCTGAGCCTTTCATAAGTCCTCCTTTTTAAGTTCTGTCTATTAATCGCCACCAAAATTGCTAAAGGGTTCATAACTACAAAACTCCAACATTTCGTTTATTACATAATCGCTAATTTCAGTGCATGTACTCATCATACATTTGCAATTGACATTTTGTTATGTTGTCAGTGTAACATCGTAATCTAAATCTAATTTATATTATACACTTTTTTAAAACGACTTTTCGACAACTTTTCACTTCGTATATCCATATTGACGCATTTTGCAAAAGTCAATATAAAAATGTAGGTTTCCAACATTCTTATGTTGTCTTTTACCTACATTTTTATTTTATCCTTTGCACATTTCTCCATTAATCGTATAATTAAATCAGAAATGCAACAGTCCCGTTATATAATATCGCCAACCATTGTTGAGTTCTAAATAATTGGCTTATTTACAATTTTAAATTAATTTTTGTTCTCGAGATTATATTCTCATCTCACATTGCATAAACTATAAAAAGGCCAATTAAAAGGAGGTATTAGTATGGCTAGTTCAAGTATTACTCATAATTTTGTTATATCTAATCCCGATAGCGTAAAGCGTTTTGTAGAAGCAATTGACGAAGCAGATCGTGACCGTACGCCAAAGCAGGCACTCCCTGGACGTCAGTTAACAAACCCACAGGAAATCTTAGCTTTAATGTCAAAAAGGAAGAAAAAACATGTCTAGTAGATATTTAACCGTAAATATTCGAGCATATTTGGATAAAGATGAACTGACATATATCGGAGAGGAAAGTCTTTACGATTTGCTCTCCGATTTTTCTTGTCCAAATAATCCGGATGTAGAATACTTTTTGTCACATAATGCGATTGAATTTACCAAAAAAGATCAATCCGTTACTTATCTAGTGTTTGATGATGAAGATGCTTCATTAGTTGGATATTTTTCACTTACAGTAAAACCAATCTCAATCCGTGCTTCAAACATCAGCAAAACAATGGCAAAAAAGCTGTCACGTGTCAGTATTTTAAACAAAGAAACACAATCCTATACCACAGCAGCTTACTTGATTGCACAGTTAGGAAAGAACTATTCTCTTCCAATGAGCAAACAAATCTCAGGAAATATTCTATTGGGATTTGCACTAGAAACTATATCTAGTATCAAATATTCTGTAGGTGGCGTTATTGAGTTTCTTGAATGTGAAGACAACGAATTTCTTCTGAGTTTTTATACAAAGAATCACTTTAAACCATTTGATACTCGTATTACTACTTCCAAAAACACTGAACCACACACTTTACATCAGCTTTTGAAGTTTATTTGATTATAAACACAAAAAAAGCAACAGTCCGATTTGCTTTTAGCATTTCAGGAACTATTGCTTTTTTTCTTTATCCAGGAAAAACTTTATCGCTTTACTTATCAACTTAAGACAAAAATTCACCATAAGATCTAATTCTACTTTTTCTAATATATAAAGCCCCCTACATACATAGGAGGCTTCACTTTACTTTTTATTTATATAACAACCACAAGGCATATCAGCTACTTCACCAATAGAAGGATCTAATGCATAGACTTCTTCTAGAGATACAATTCTTGCATCATCTGTCGTATGTTCTTTACCACATAAGAACTGCCACATACCATCCTCATCATGAGAGATATAAGTAATAGGTTCTTCTTTATTTAATACATGATTGCATACTATGCAAGCAGTACGAGGATCATCATTAAATGGGAACATATTATTTACTCAACAATAAGATATTTTCAATGTGGGGAGTATGTGGGAACATATCTACCGGCTGTACATCTATTGGCTTATAACCCTTTTCTACTAAATAAGTTAAATCTCTTGCCTGAGTCGCTACATTACATGAAATATAGACAATACGTTCAGGAGAGAGTGTAGTTAATCTTTCTAGGAATTCAGTAGAACATCCTTTTCTAGGTGGATCCACCATAACACAATCCACCTTTTCATTTCTTTCTACAAATTCTGTCATGAAATGACCTGCATCATCGCATACAAATTCCGCATTTGTAATATGATTTCTTTCAGCATTCTCTTTTGCATCTACAATCGCCTGTGGAACAACTTCTACACCGTAGACTTTCTTAACATGTTTCGCAAGAGTCAAAGAAATAGTACCAATACCACAATATGCATCAATGACTACATCAGTTGGTTTAAATTTTGCATATTCAATGGCTTTAGAATAGAGTACTTCTACCTGTCTTGGATTAATCTGATAGAAAGACTTCATAGAAATCTTATAAGTATTTCCTAGAAGTGTATCTTCAATATACCCTTCTCCATATAGTACTTTTTCTTCTTCTCCTAAAATCACATTATCATGACGGGAATTAATATTTTGAATAATTGTACGTATTTCTGGATATTCATGAGTTAAAGTATCAATGATTTCATGAATATGTGGGATTTTCTTCTTATATGAGATAAATACAACCATGGCTTCATTCTTATGATAGCTTGTCTTAGTTAATACATGCTTGATATTGCCTGTTTTAGTGAGTTTATCATAAGGCTGAATATGATATTTTTCAAATAATTCTTTAATACGTTTAATGACCTTATTAGAGAATTCATTCTGAATAAGACAGTAATCGTTATTAATGATATCGTTTGTACGTGCTTTATAGAATCCAGAGACAATATGTCCATCCTGCATTCCAAAAGGAACCTGTACCTTATTACGATAATGATAAGGGTCTTGATCCATTAAACAATCATTGACTCTCAAGTCCTGATGAGCAATCTTTAAGAATGTTTCTTTCACTCTATTAGTCTTAAAAGACTGTTGTTCTTGATCTGACATATGCATTAATGAACAACCACCACATTGTTTAAAACAGTCACATTTAGGCTCAATACGTTCAATAGAAGGAGTCTGTAGTTCTACTACTCTACCTACGCAATAACTCTTAAGCACCTTAATAATCTCTATTTTAGCTGTTTCATGAAGTAATAGATTCTTCACAAAAATAGTTGTATTATCATGCTTTACTACACCTAAACCATCATGTGTATAATCAATGCATTCACCTATAAATTGATCTCTCTTATTCATACATATCCTCCCCGTTAAAAAAAAGCGATTAGAAATCGCTTTTTGTTTATTGTTCTGTTGCTTTCGCTTTATTTGTTGTTTCTTGATCCTTTACAGATGCAAGAGTAAAGGCGATATCATCCTTACCTGCCTGTTTTGTACCATACATTGGGAAATCAGTATCGTTACCACCAGTTAAATAAAGGTTTACTTCATACTGTTTTACACCATTATGCTTATTAAGTAATTCTGTATAGTCAGATCCTTCATAAGCCGATTGACCACCTTTAGAATCAAGGATTTTTACAACATCTTTTGAAATTTCTTCAGCAGTCTTTACTGATGTACCATTAGTAAATTCAATATCCACCTTGAACTGCTTACATGCTGTTTCAATATTCATAGATGCAATAGAACTATGTTTAGATTTAGCTTCGTTGACTGTATCATCTAAGACACTCTTTTGAACTGTTACAAGTCCTTCACAACGTTCACCATATATAGCTCCTTCATCCTTTAAAGCACTATATAAATAGATTCCAAGTGCAAGTACAAGTACTGCAACGATTCCAAGCACAATATATCTTGTTTTAATTCTCTTTTTTGAATTATTAGAAGGTTTTATACCCATTTCTTTAGGAGTTGGCTTCTTTTCAGCCTTCTTCTTAGGTGTCTGGATAACTACATCTTCTTCATCATCAAAATGAAATCTTTCTTTGGACACATTAATCACCTACTTTACCCTTCTATTTTACCAAAGATATAAAGTAAAGTATAGTTATTTAATTCTTTCTTTAAGAAGTTCAACAAGTAACTTGTTAACCATACCTGGGTTAGCCTGTCCTCTAGACTTCTTCATAACCTGTCCTACTAAGAATCCTACAGCACGATCTTTACCATTCGCATAGTCTTCAATAGACTGTGGGTTGGCATCTAATACTTCATTCGCCATAGTTTTTAAAGCGTTAGGGTCAGAAATCTGCTTCATACCCTTTTCTTCAATGATCTTTTCAGGATCTTTATTTTCTGTCATCATTGGTTCAAAGACCTTTTTAGCCTGTTTAGAAGAAATAGTACCATCTTCAATGAAATTGATTAATTTAGCTAAATATTCTGGATTTAATTCAATATCATCATAAGACTGGTTGTTCTTATTTAAGAAAGCTAAAACATCACCTAATAACCAGTTAGAAGCATTCTTATAGTTCTTAGTATATTTGATCACTTCATTGAAGTAATCAGACATAGACTTAGTAGAAACTAAAATCTTCGCATCTACCTTAGGAATACCATACTCTTCTTCATAATGTTTTTCTCTTTCTCCAGCCATCATAGGTAATTCATCTTTGATCTGTTCTACCCATACATGATCTAATCTAATAGGTAAGATATTTGGTTCAGTATAGTACTTATAGTCTACAGCATCCCCTTTAGAACGCATCACTGTAGTCACTTTTTCTACTTCATCATATCTTCTAGTTTCCTGAAGAACTTCTCCTCCAGATTCAATGACTTCCTGCTGACGTCCTGCTTCATAATCAATAGCTTTCTGAACGTTGCTGATAGAGTTTAAGTTTTTGATTTCTGTACGTGTACCAAATGCTTCCTGACCAAATGGACGGATAGATACGTTAACGTCACAACGCATAGAACCTTCTTCAAGCTTTGCATCAGATACTTCTGTATATAAGAATACCTGTCTTAACGCTTCAAGATAAGCACTTGCTTCTTTACCTGAACGGATACAAGGCTTAGTAACGATTTCAATTAGTGGGATACCAGCACGGTTGTAATCAATTAATGAATAATCAGTTAAATGAAGCTGTTTAGCTGTATCTTCTTCCATATGTAATCTTTCGATATCGATACGCTTTTCTTCTCCATCTACTTCAATCATTAAATAACCATTACGTCCGATAGGTCTTTTATCCTGAGTAATCTGGAAACCTTTTGGAAGGTCAGAATAATAGTAGTTCTTACGGTCAAAGCATAGTAATTCATCAATTTCCATATGTAATGCATGACATACACGAATCGCAAATTCTACACCTCTTTTATTTAAACATGGTAATGTACCTGTCATACCCATGTCTACTTCATTGATCATTGTATTTGGATCTTCACCAAATGTAACTGGTGAAGCAGAGAACATCTTTGAATTAGTCTTTAATTCGCAATGTACTTCTAGCCCGATGACTCTTTCGTAATCCATCTTTAGTCCTCCCTCTTATACTGGTTCTTGAATCCTAATGCTTCTTCTAATGCATAAGCGCAGTTCAAGACAGTCTGTTCTTCAAAAATACGTCCTGAAATATTGACAGCGACTGGCATATTATCTACAAATCCAGAAGGGATAGAGATAGATGGTGTACCTGCAAAGTTGGCAAGACATAACCAGTTTTCAAGAATAATATATTCATCACTTAAATAATCTTCAGCTGCTTCATCAATTAAAGGTGCAACACCTCCGCCATTAGGCGCAATGATGATATCATAGTTTTCATAGATCTTATTTAATTCATCTACTACAAGTCTTCTTACTCTCTGTGCTTTTCTGAACATCTTTTCCTGATTTTCAGTGGCAAGAGCTAAGTTACCAAGAATGAATCTTCTCTTAATATGATCACCAAAACCATCTGTACGAGAATTGATCATCACATCATCAGGCGTATCACCCTGCTGTCTATCACCATACTTAACACCATCTAAGCATGAATGGTTACTTGTTGCTTCTGAGTTGGCAATAATAGTATATGTAGGAAGTAATGTCTTCATGAGTTTCTTATCCATTTCAACATCTTCTACTGTTGCACCAAGAGACTTTAATGTTTCAACAACATTTTCAAAAGTTTTCTTTACTTCTTCATTTCTTACTTCATTAGATACAGTCGTTAATACACCAATCTTTAAGTTAGAAATATCAGTCGTTAAGTTATCTAAGTAATGTGGTACTTCTCTATTTGATGAAGTCATATCACGATTATCTCTACCAGCTAATGCTTCAGTGACAATCGCCATATCACGTACATTTCTAGTAAATGCTCCAACATGGTCTAAAGAAGATGCATAAGGAATAACACCATAACGAGAGATTCTACCCCAAGTTGGTTTAAAACCTACAATTCCACAAAAACCTGCTGGTTTTCTAATTGAGTCACCTGTATCACTACCAAGTGCAAATGGAATAAGACCACTTGCAACAAGTGCTGCAGATCCTCCTGATGAACCACCAGAAATACGTCTTGTATCCCAAGGGTTGTGTACTGGACCAGTTAAAGCTGATTTATTAGTACCACCCATAGCAAGTTCATCCATAGAAGCCTTACCTACTAAACCAACACCATGCTTATTTAATAAATCAACAACATGGGCATTAAATACTGGTACATAATCAGCTAACATCTTACTAGATGCAGTTGTCTTAATACCCTTAGTGTTGTAGTTATCTTTTAAAACATATGGAATATGTGATAAAAGATCATCAGTCATAGGAGCTTCAATAGCCTTATATGCTTCATCTTCAGTAATAGTTACAAAGGCATTCAGTCTTTCCTGCTGTTTCTTTGCTTCTTCAAATAATTCTTTATAATATTCTTTTACATCTAACTCTCCACTTTTGAAAAGTTCATGTAATTCTTCAATAGTATGTGTCACCATTATCCTACCACCTTTGGAACTCTGATCTGATTACGCTGTACAGTCTTGCAGTTCTTTAATGCATCTTCTGTACTGATTACATGATTAGGTTCGTCCTCTCTTAAGAATGTTGTTTCAACCACATAAGGGAATGCGAGAGGTTCTACACCTTCAGTATCAATTTCATCAAGTGCCTGTACATGGCTCATGAATACTTCATACTGTTCTCTTAATGCTGGCATTTCTTCATCAGTGATGTTGAACATGGTTTTTCTTCCTAGTTTTTTCAACATTAAATCTGTATCGTCCATAATTGACCTCCTACTGTTCTAATATAGATGTCTTTGCATCTTCACCTTTTTGTTTAATAATCACAGCCATCAATTCATCCTGTGAATACACAAGAACCTTAATATTAAAGTCCTGTGTGAATTTACTATTAATGTTATCAGCAATCACTGAAGTCAGATATAGTAATTCTGTATATGTCTTGATATTCAAGTGTGCTGTGATTTTCATTGTCTGGATCGTATCATCGATATAGTTGGCCTGCCCAACTAAACCGGCAGCTTCGGTAGAAGCTTTCTTCAAGTTAGACTTGATAGTTGCAAATTCTGATGCAGTGGCTGGGTCTAGCTTAGTTGCACGAGTACTTGTAAAGTATACATTTTCATGATTCACATTCTTTAAAGTACCGACACTGCCACCTTCGCAGAAAGATTCATAAATATAATTACCATTTGTTTCAGATATTTCATTATTATTCGCACGATAAATACCAATCATAACTGGAACATCTGCAAGTTTTTTCTTCTTTGAACGGATATATTTGTATGCTTTCTTAACACACTGCTGGGCATAGCTTCTTAACTTTTCATCACTTAAAGTAATTGCAGGAGAAGAAAGCTTTCCATCAATCTGTTCCTTAGGATCAAGAATAATAGCAACACTTATACCCTTCAAGGCATAACTAGAACCACTCTTCTTATAATAATCCTGTTCAGTGATATTAGACACAAGTACAGGGCTTTGTAAGCCTTCATATGTCTTACCACTTTCTATCTGTAATGTATCAGGATATTTCTTATCTTCTTCTTTAGTTCCTGCAGAGTCTCTTTTTAATAGATTATTGTAATCAGTTGGTGTTAATTGTAATCCTTCTGATAAATAATAATCATTTGTTGAGAAATGCTTTGTTGAAAGAATCTGCAATCCTGAACCAATAGTAACTAAATCCTTTGTATTACTGAAGTTTAAATAGAACTTCTCACTATTCTTAGAACGACCATTGTTGATCATGTTGTAGTAATTACCATCAAATGTCTTTGCAGATGATTCTTTTGTACTATTTGATGTTTTTACAGTTTTGCTGGAGCATCCTGTCGCAAGAACGAGCATGATACTAACAAGAGCTTTTAAAAATTTTTTCATAGTCCGCTAGCCTCCTTAAATGCTGATTCGTTCATGATTGAAATGCCAAGATCAACTGCTTTTGTATATTTAGATCCTGGATTTTCCCCAACAATCACTAAATCTGTTTTCTTTGATACACTTCCTGTGACATTCGCACCCTGGCTTGTTAAATAGTCTTTAATCTGCTTTCTAGTCATAAGTGTAAGTGTCCCAGTAATTACGACTGTCTTATCTCTAAATGGATTATCGCCTGTATCACGTACCTTTAAATAATCCATATTTAAACCTAACTCTTTCAAATGAGCAATCATTTCTAGATTACGTTCATTACGCTTAAATGCTGCAAGAGAAGACGCAATTGTATCCCCTACATCCTTGATGCTTGTTAATTGCACATAATTCGCATTAAGTAAAGCATCCATAGAACCAAAATGATACGCAAGTGTATCAGCCATCTTAGCTCCTATGCCCTTAATACCAAGCCCAAATAAGAGTTTTTCTAAAGAATTCGCTTTACTATTCTCGATTGCCTCTAATAGCTTATCCATGGATTTCTTTCCAAAACCTTCAATATCCATGATTTCTTTTTCATGTACATCCACATGATATATATCTTCAATACATGTCACAAAGCCTAAGTTATAGAACTGTTCGATGATCTTATCACCGAGTCCATCAATATTCATTGCTTCACGGCTGGCAAAATGAATCAGCTTTTCAATCTTCTTTGAATCACATTCTTCATTCATACAATAATAAGCTGCTTCATTAGGTTTTCTTACAAGTGGTGAACCACATTTAGGACATACTGTAATCATCTTAAAAGGTATTTCATGACCTGTACGTCTTTCTTTAATAGAAGAAACAACTTCTGGAATAACATCCCCTGCTTTTCTTACAATAACATCATCACCAATACGAATATCCTTACGGATACAATTGTCTTCATTATGAAGTGTCGCACGCTGTACAAGTGAACCTGCCACACGTACTGGTTCTAGCACTGCATTAGGTGTAATTTGTCCTGTACGCCCAATTGTAAAGACAATATCTTTAAGTTTAGTAATAACCTCTTCTGCTGGGAACTTATAGGCAATCGCCCATTTAGGTACTTTAGCTGTATAACCAAGTCTTCTTTGTGAATTTAGATCATTAACCTTAATAACAACACCATCAATATCATATGGAAGTGTTGGTCTAAGTTTTGCAACTTCTTCAATATAGTTCCATACTTCTTTAATGTTCTTGCATTTACGTGTATAAGGGTTTGTCTTAAATCCAAGAGCCTTGATCTTTTCTAAGCACTCATAATGTGTTGTTGCATTAAGTTGTGATGCTTCTGGTACATGATACAAGAAGGCATCCAGTCCTCTTTTTGCCGCTATACGACTATCTAATTGTCTAATACTACCTGCTGCTGCATTACGACAATTCGCAAAGAGAGGAAGACCTGCTTCAGTACGCTCTTCATTTAATCTTTCTAATGCCTTTTTAGGCATGATGATTTCACCACGTACTTCTAGTGGTCCATTAAAATCAATATGTAAAGGGATAGAACGAATAGTCTTAACGTTATGGGTGATATCTTCACCAATCGTTCCATTTCCTCTTGTTGCACCATATTGTAATACACCATCCTGATATACAAGTGATACAGATAAACCATCAAGTTTCAGTTCACATATATATTCAGGATTAGGAATCACATCTGTAACTCGATCATTGAAGGTATAGACTTCATCTTCATTAAAGATATCTCCAAGAGACATCATCATACGCTGATGAGTGACCTTCTTGAACCCTTCTAAGACTTCTCCCCCTACTCTCTGGCTAGGAGAATCTGTTGTAATCCAGGCAGGATTGGCCTGTTCAATACGGATGAGTTCTTCCATTAAACGGTCATATTCCTGGTCACTGACAGTAGGAGTATCCTGTACATAATATTCATAGTTATATTTATTCAATAAGGCTTTTAATTCATTAAGTCTTTCAAATGACATCTTACTCATTCCTTTTCTTTTCGTATTATAACAAAATTCTCTTCATAATAAAACTTAAAAATCAGTTTGCTAAGCGCTTTAAAGCATGATGACCTCCCATTAAAGTCTTGATTCCATGAGGAACTTCAAAGGCAACATCGACAAGTGGTCCATTGACTTTGACAACAACACCCTTACCAAATATATCATGGTTGACTAAATCTCCCACCTTCCAGTCACTCACACCATTATCCCCAATTAAATCTGTATAAGATTCATGAACATAATTACGTGTCTTAAACTTTGAAGGTCTTCCGACATGTTCGACATGATTTCGACCTATTTCATCTACAAATCGAGATGTCACCTTAGGAGATTGGGACACAAAGCTAAAGCCTTGGCTATCAGTCAAATAAAGACGCTTTTTAGCACGTGTAAAGGCAACGTAGGCAAGTCTTCTTTCTTCCTCTAATCCCTCATCTCCTCCTTCACTCATTGTTCTTTCAGAAGGGAAAATGCCTTCAGAAAGACCTGATACAAAGACATAGTCAAACTCTAGTCCTTTGGCCATATGAATACTCATAAGTGAGACATAGTCACCTGTCTTTTCTTCATCCTGAGATGTATAGAGGGCAATATCCTGTAAATATGATTCAAAATCAGGTGTTTCTGGATGAGTATTGACATAAGTATCAATGGAATTCTTTAATTCCATTAAGTTTTCAATACGGTTATCTTCCTGCCCATCCTTCATCAGTTTCAAATAACCTGTATCCTTTAATAGATCTTCATAAATATCAGCTAAGCTCTTATCAGAAACTCTTGCTTTCTCAATCACTTCTACAAGTTCTTTGAGTCCTTTTTTAGCTTTACCACCTATACCTGTTTCATCTAAGAAGAAGCAGACTGCTTCATAATTAGAGATCCCATGTCTTGAGGCTGTAAGGGTGATCTTTTCTAGAGTCTTCGCACCAATTCCTCGAGATGGTGTATTGACGACTCTTTCAAATGATAAATCATCACCCATAACGACTAATCTAATATAACTTAAAGCATCTTTGACTTCTTTACGATTAAAGAATTTTAATCCACCAAAGATCTTATAAGGAATCTGTCTGCGAATCATTTCCTGTTCAATAGAACGAGATAAATAATTCGCACGATAGAGCACCGCAATATGGGATTCAGATACACCAGATTGTGTGATCTTCTGGATTGTATCACAGATATATTTTGATTCTGCATCTTCACTTACTGCTGCATAATGAATAACTTTATCTCCTTCTTCTAATTCAGAGAATAAGTCTTTTTCTAATCTGTTCTTGTTTTTCTTAATAAGATTATTAGAGATATCAAGGATTGTTTTAGTAGAACGATAGTTCTGGTCTAGTATAACAGTTTTAACGTTTTGATAGTCTTTATCAAAGTTCATGATATAGTTCACATCACTGCCTCTAAATGAATAGATTGTCTGGTCTGGGTCTCCTACAACACAGACAATAGAATCCTGGGCAAAGTAATGAATAAGGTTGTATTCAATAGAACCAACATCCTGGAATTCATCTACATGGACAAATTGATAACGTCTAGACCATCTTGATACAATATCAGGATTATCCTGGAAGATCTTTAATGTATTGACTAAAAGGTCATCAAAGTCCATCATATTATGATCTTCTTTATATTTTTCATACATGGCATAGATTTCTGCTTTATGTTTTTCTCCTGGCATATTACCAGCAAGCTGCAGGGCTTTAGCAGGAGAAACAAAGTTAACCTTATATGAAGAGATATAGTTGATCATAGATTTGATACTGATTGATTTCTGATCTATTTCTTTTTCTTTATATAACTTTTTAATGAGTGATTTCTGATCTTCTTCATCCATAATAATGAAGTTATGAGGATAGCCAATGGCAGTAGAGTGTTGTCTAAGTACTCTGACACATAAAGAGTGGATCGTACAGATTGTTGTACCTAAAGATGTACCTAGAATGTTTTCTACTCTTGTTTTCATTTCATTGGCTGCTTTATTAGTAAATGTGATAGCGAGAATGTTATGAGGATTGACTCCTACTTCTTCAATTAAATATGCTATACGATATGTGACAACACGTGTCTTACCTGAACCAGCACCCGCAATGATTCTTAGGTGTCCATCTAGATAAGTGGCTGCTTCTAATTGTTTAGGGTTTAATAATTGACTAAGTTCCATATTTGTAATCCTCCATTCGCATCCTCTAATATAACATAAAAAAGAGTGCTTAGCACTCTTTATTTATATTGATGGGATTTTCCGATAATATCAGTGATATTTTCAATACCCATTGCATCTAGTTCATCATTCATTTCCTGAATAATACGAGGACATGCATATGGATCTACTAAGTTAGCACAACCAACCTGTACAGCACTTGCACCTGCAATCATCATTTCTATTGCATCTTTACCAGTAGAAATACCACCCATACCAATAACTGGGATATTAACTGCCTGAGATACCTGATAAACCATTCTTAAAGCAACTGGGAAGATTGCTGGTCCTGAATAACCACCTGTCTTATTCGCAATAATAGGCTTACCTGAATGGATATCAAAACGCATGCCAACAAGAGTATTGATCATTGAGATACCATCAGCACCTGCTTCTTCTACTGCTTTCGCAATGGCGACTATGTCAGTGACGTTTGGAGATAGTTTGACATATAATGGCTTATTGATCACTGCCTTAACTGAACGAGTGACTTCTGCAGCCATGGCAGGATCAGTACCTATTGCCATACCACCTGCATGAACATTAGGACAGCTGATATTAAGTTCTAATGCGCCAATACAGTCTTCTTTAGTTAGTTTTGCAGCAGTCTGTACATAATCATCCACACAGCTGCCACCAATATTCGCAATAGCTTTTCCTGAATAGACTTCTCTTAGTTTAACTAATTCAGTCTTGATGACTTCATCAACACCTGGGTTCTGTAAACCAATCGCATTAAGTAAACCAGAAGGTCCTTCCGCAATACGTGGAAGTGGGTTACCATAGCGTGGTTCAAGAGTTGTCCCCTTTAAGCTCATAGAGCCTAATACATTAATATCATAGAACTTAGTAAATTCATAACCAAATCCAAAAGTACCACTTGCTGGAATAACAGGATTCTTCATATCAAGTCCTGGTAGTTTTACATGTAAATTAGCCATTGATAATCACCTCGTCTGAAGAAAGAACTGGTCCTTCTACACAAATTCTCTTATATGGTTTAGTTTTTACTTTACATGAACATCCCATGCAGGCACCAAAGCCGCACAACTTCTCCCAGAATTTTTCCTGACTGAAACGCCAACCCAAAGATGCAGATGG
>OLQN01001157.1_pt1 | contig 20604 bp, 18 predicted proteins | sample 1673181 | NCBI WGS metagenome assembly OLQN01 (sample SAMEA3136763, study PRJEB25190) | human gut metagenome | biome: human gut; feature: human-associated habitat; material: faeces | place: Austria | collected 2013
AGGTCGAGGTAACGCGCCGCTCGGCGTGCGGTCACGACTGTGCCAAGTGCGGCGGTTGCGGCGGTCTGGAAACCCAGACGCTTTACGTTACCGCACGCAATCACGCGCACGCGTCCGTCGGCGACCGTGTGCTGCTCGAGGGCGAGACCAGGCAGGTGCTTGGTTTTGCCGTGCTCGTGTATCTGCTGCCGCTCGTGCTGTTTTTTGTCGGCTACGGCGTCGGCGCAGGAATGAAACTTGGCGGAGGACTGTCCGCGCTCATCGGCGGCGTGCTGTTCGTCGGCGGCATTCTGGCGGCCATGTGGTACAGCCATAAGCTGAAGCTCAGAAACGAAGCGCCGTTTGCCATTACCGAGCGGCTCTAAGAAATAGAGTCTGGAATAGAGTGAAGGGGTTTCGCAACGGGCAGTTTTAATTTTTTATGAATTTTCGCCAATTTTCCGCGTTCGCCCTTGTCAGATACGCAAAAGTTCGGTAAAATAGATTGAATACGAAAGTCCGTGCACACCGCACGGCGGGAAAGGGCTATGCGATGTTTGGCTTTATCCGTCCGGTGAAGGCCGAGCTGCGGGTGAAGGAGGCTGACCGTTTTCAGCAGGTTTACTGCGGCTTATGCCACGCGATCCGCGCAGAATACGGCAGATTTTACACCTTGTTTTTAAGCTACGATATGACGTTTTTTGCACTTGTTGCAGGAAGTGAGGAGGCGGAGACTGCTCCGCCGTGCAGAAAACGATGCGACGCTTCTCCGTTTCGGCGGAAAAGCTGCGCCGAGACAGACGATGCACTTCGTCTGGCGGCGGACGCGAGCATCCTGCTGACCTATCACAAGTTTCAGGATGATCTGGCGGACGAAAAAGGCGCGAAACGCGCGCTTGCGGCGCTGCTGTGCCGCCTCGGCCGCCGGGGCTATGAGAAGGCGCGCGCACGCATGCCCGAAGCGGATGAGGACATCCGGCAGGCGCTCGAGGATCTGCGCCGCCTGGAGGCGGAACGCTGCCCGTCCATGGACCGTGCGGCGGATACGTCCTCGCGCATGACAGCTGCCGTTGTGCCGCGCACCGGAGACACCCGCGAGCGTATTCTGCACCAGATGTTCTACCAGATCGGCAGGTGGATCTACCTTGTCGATGCGGTGCAGGACATCCAAAAGGATATGGAAGAGAACAGCTACAATCCGGTCGTTCTGCGGTACGAGCTGCAAACGCCGGACATCTCTGCGGTCAGGGAACCGCTCGAGCGTACGCTCGAACGCTCACTGGCGGATATCTGCATGGCGTTTGACCTGCTGAGTCCCCGGAGAGATGCGGACCTGATCCGCAATATCATTTTTCTTGGTATGCCGACCGTCACCCGACAGGTACTGAACGGCACCTACCAGACAAACGAAGGAAGGGGCAAACATGGATCCCTATAAAGTGCTCGGTGTAACACCGCAAACAAGTGATGATGACGTCAAGCGCGCGTACCGTGAACTGGCGCGCAAGTATCATCCGGATAACTATGTAAACAATCCGCTGGCAGATTTGGCCGAAACCCGCATGAAGGAGATCAACGAAGCGTACGACATGATCATGAACGAACGCAGGAATCCGGCGGGAGGCAGCAGCGGACAGCAGCAGAGCTATGGCGGCGCATACAACGGTCAGCAGTACGGCGGCTATCAGCAGCGCACCTACACCGGTGCGAATGCTGCGCTGTACAGTCAGGTGCGGCAGGCCATCAATCAGGGCAACCTCGGCATGGCGGAGGCACTGCTGCAGCGTGCTGCAGGACGGGATGCGGAGTGGTTCTATCTGACCGGCACGGTATACTACCGCAAGGGCTGGTACGATGAGGCCGCCCGCGCGTACACGCAGGCGTGTCAGATGGACCCGAACAACGCGGAGTATCAGCACGCACTGCAGAACCTTCATCTGTCCGGCGGCTACGGCGGCTACCGGCCCATGCAGGAGACAAGCATGTGCGACTGCTGTGTGCAGACGCTCATCTGCAACTGCTGCCTGAACATGTGCTGCGGAGGAGGCGGCTGCTGATATGAGCACGCGCGAGATCGCCCGCGGCGGACTTCTGGCAGCGGCGGCCACGGCGTGGCTGTATTTCGGCGGTGTGATGCCGCAGATCGGACCGGCGGCCTGCCTGATAGCAGGTGCGGCCTCAGCGATACCGCTGCTGCGCCGCGCGAACATAAAAACGGCTGGGCTGCTGTACCTCGTCACCTCGGTACTGGGACTGCTGCTGACACCGCGCAAGCTGATCGCGGCGGCCTATGTGCTGCTGTTCGGCCTGTACCCGATTGTGAAATATCTGATCGAGTGCCGTCTGCCGGTCTTCACGCAGCTGAGCGGCAAGCTGGCGTATTTTAACATTGTGCTGGTGCTCGCGGCCGTTCTGGTAAGCTGCGGTCTGTTTCCGCAGGTGCAGATGCCGGGTATTTTCCGGCTTGCCGGACTGTGGATCGCGGCAAATATCGGCTTTATTGTATATGATATCGGGTTGTCAAAGGTGATCGCGCTGCTGCGCCGCACCCTGCCGCCCGAATAAGAAGGGAAAGAGATATCTATGAAGAGTATGACCGGCTACGGACGTGCCAAGCAGGAGCTGCACGGCAGAACCATCACAGCAGAGCTGCGTGCGGTCAACCACCGCTATCTGGACTGCACGGTAAAGGCTCCGCGTCAGTACGGATTTCTGGATGATGCCGTGAAAAAGGCTGCCGCGGCGCGCATTGCACGCGGCAAGGTTGAGGTTTACATCGGCGTGGAGACGCAGGAGGGCGGCGACATTGCGGTTACGGTGAACCATGCGGTCGCGGAGCACTATCTGGCGGCACTGCATGAGCTGGCCGACAAATACGGTCTGCGCGACGACGTGAGCGTGATGAGTCTGGCGAAGCTGCCGGACGTACTCGGCTCCGAGCGCATCGAGCAGGACGCGGACGAGATGACCCGCGATGTGCTGTCCGTCTTTGGCGAAGCCTGCGACAATTTCGACGAAATGCGTACCCGCGAGGGTGCAAAGCTGGCTGAGGATGTGCGAAACCGCGCGTCCGAGATCGAGCGCATGGTCGGTGAGGTGGAGGTCCGCTCGCCAGAGCGCGTGCGCGAGTACCGCGAGAAGCTGCTTGCCCGCATGAAGGAGGTGCTGGCGGATACGTCCATCGACGAGACCCGCATCGTCACCGAGGCGGCTATCTACGCGGACAAGACCGCTGTGGACGAGGAGACCGTGCGTCTGCGCAGCCATCTGCAGCAGCTGGACGGCATGCTGAATGAGGTCAAGCCGGTCGGCCGCAAGCTGGATTTCCTTGTGCAGGAAATGAATCGCGAGACCAATACCATCGGCTCCAAGGCAAACGATGTGTCCATGGCGCAGATCGTGGTCAATATCAAGAGCGAAATTGAAAAAATCCGCGAACAGATTCAGAATATCGAGTAATTTACAGTATATCGAGGAGTGAGGTCAGCGATGAAGCTCATCAATATCGGATTTGGCAATATGGTCGCTTCGTCGCGGCTGATCGCCATTGTCAGCCCGGAATCCGCACCGGTCAAGCGCACCGTGCAGGAGGCCCGCGACCGCGGCATGGTCGTGGACGGCACCTACGGCAGACGCACCCGCGCCGTGCTCATCATGGACAGCGACCATGTGGTGCTCAGTGCTCTGCAGCCGGAGACCGTTGCGGCTCGTTTTGCGGGCGAGACCGAGGAAGGAGAACCAGAAGATGCGTAAGGGAACGTTGTATGTATTCACCGGACCGTCCGGTGCAGGCAAGGGCACAGTGCTGTCCAGGCTGCTGAGCGAGGACGAGAAGCTGTTCTTCTCGATCTCTGCGACGACCCGTGCGCCGCGTCCGGGCGAAAAGGACGGCGTACAGTATTATTTCCTCACGAAAGAGGACTTTGAGGCGAAGATCGCCGCCAATGCGTTCCTCGAGCACGCGAAGTACGTTGATAACTACTACGGCACGCTGGAGGCTCCGGTGAACGAAAAGCTGGAGGAAGGCTGCGATGTTATCCTCGAGATCGAGGTGCAGGGCGCGATGCAGGTGCATGAAAAGCGTCCGGATGCCGTGATGGTGTTCATTGCGCCGCCGTCGTTCGAGGAGCTCGCCAACCGTCTGCGCGGACGCGGCACCGAGGACGAAGCCAAGGTGCAGAAGCGTCTGGAAACGGCGAAGGGCGAGCTTGCCCAGCAGGATAAATTCGATTACGTCGTCGTAAACGACACGGTGGAGCGTGCGGTTGAAGAATTGCACGGCATTCTCGCCAAGCGTCGATAAGCGACATCATAAACAGAAACTTTCATAAAGTAAAGGCAACACCGCACAATTAAAGCGGCGGCGCTTTGCGGAAATTTTGTGTCCTGACTTTGTTGCAGTTTCACGGTAATACATCAAGTATTACCGCAAAACTGCGCCTCGTCAGTACGCAAAATTTGCTCGCAAATCGCTCTTGTTCAATTATGCGGTATTGCCTAAAACTATATCTGGTAAATAAGGAGAACTGATTACTATGCTGAACCCTTCTATGCAGGAACTGATGAAACGAGTAGGCAACCGCTATCTGCTGGTAAACCTGGCAGCGCAGCGTGCCCGCGATATTGCCGATGAGGCAGAGGAAAAGGGCGAGCCGCTGCCGGACAAGGCTGTTAAGCTGGCGCTCGACGAGATCGCAGCCGGCAAGATCGTTTACCGTCCGGGTCCGCGTGTGGAGACTGCCATTCCGCAGAACAATGCCATTGCAGCCGCTATGGTTGACGTGGACGACACCCTTGATCTGGATGAGGACGAGGAGCACACCGACTCCGAGGCTGACGAGGACAAGGATGAGAATGCGGACGAGGTGCGCCGCCTGAACGAGTTTGACGACGGCTCTCTGAGCGACGGTGACATTCCGGAGGAGGACCTCTAAGCCATGCGTTTTGCAGGGAAAACGGTCGTTCTGTGCGTGACGGGCGGCATTGCGGCCTATAAAGCTGCCGATCTCACCAGCAAGCTGCACCAGAACGGCGCGACTGTCCATGTGCTGATGACCGAGTCCGCGACCCAGTTTATCGCGCCGATGACGTTTGAAACACTGTCCGGCAACCGCGCGGTCGTGGATACGTTCGACCGCAGCTTTCCGTGGGAGGTGGAGCACATTTCGCTCGCGAAGGCGGCTGACGTGTTCGTTATCGCACCGGCGACTGCCAACGTCATCGCCAAGGCGGCGCACGGCATCGCGGACGACATGGTGACGACAACGCTGCTTGCCACCAAGGCGCCGGTCGTTGTCGCTCCCGCGATGAACACCGGTATGTATGACAATCCGGTGACGCAGGAGAACCTCGCTGCGCTGAGAAAGCGCGGCTTCCACATCATCGAGCCGGACGCAGGCCACCTCGCCTGCGGCGACAGCGGACGCGGCAAGCTGCCGGACACGCCCACGCTCCTCTGGGGCATTGAAAAGGCGCTGACCGAGCAGGATCTGGCAGGCAGGCACGTTCTTGTTACCGCCGGCCCGACACAGGAGGCCATGGACCCGGTTCGGTTCCTGTCCAACCACTCCACCGGCAAAATGGGTTACGCGATCGCGGCCCGCGCAGCCATGCGCGGCGCTGACGCAACGCTCGTTTCCGGACCGACCGCGCTCGATACGCCGCACGGTGTCACGCGCGTGGATATTGTTTCCGCGCGGGATATGTACGACGCGGTGACGAGCCGCGCACCCGAGCAGGATTTCGTCATCAAGGCTGCCGCCGTCGGTGATTACCGTCCGGCGCAGACTGCGGATGAAAAGCTCAAAAAGGGTGACGGCGAGATGAATATCGAGCTGACCCGCAATCCGGATATCCTCGCCGCGCTCGGCAAGGACAAAAAGCCGGGACAGCTGCTGTGCGGCTTTGCGATGGAGACGCAGAACCTTCTCGATAACGCCGAGAGTAAGCTGCGTCGCAAGAACTGCGATATGCTCGTGGCGAACTCGCTGCGCGACAAAGGCGCAGGCTTCGGCACGGATACCAATGTGGCTACCTTGCTGTTCAAGGACGGACACAGAGAGACCCCGCCGATGATGAGCAAGGAAGCACTTGCTGACCTGATTCTCGATAGACTTCTTGCGATGAGTAATTGAGAATTGAAAATGGAGAATGGAAAATTAACGTCATGGTTTCCGTTTATCCGTAACCGATGAAAACAATGCCGTAGGGCGTGACGACCCCGGCACGCCGTATGGAACGGTATGCACCGATTGACAGCGGCGCGCCGAGTCGTACCCCAGGGCACCTTCTCTTGCGGCGTTGCCGCAATTCACCTTGTCGCGCCCTACGATAAACTGCAAGCGACGATAAAAGAAGAAGCGAAAGGTTGTGATTCTATGGCGGAAAAAATCTGTGCGGCCGCCGTGGATGCGGCAACCTATGCCATCGACAAGCTATATTCTTACCGTGTGCCGGACGAGCTGCGGGAACAGGTGCAGATCGGCACCCGCGTTCTCGTGCCGTTCGGCTTTGGCAATAAACGGGCGGAAGCGGTCGTGCTGGCGTTCCGCGAGGATGCGGGCGAGTTCAAACTCAAGCCCATCGTGGAGGTGCTGGACGAAACGCCGATTCTGACCGCTGAGCAGCTGAGACTTGCGGCGTGGATGCGGGAGAGATTGTACTGCACCTACTTCGACTGCGTACACGCCATGCTGCCCGCCGGCTTGTGGTTCAAGCGAAACGAGACGTACACGCTCGCGCCGGACGCGGATTTGGCGGCTCTGCGGGAGCGGGACGGCGAAGACGGTCAGGTGCTGGCGCTGTTTGAGCAGCCGGGACAGACGCTCTCGGTGAGCGAGATACGCGATCGGCTCGGCAAAGGCGCGGGACAGACGCTGGACGCGCTGGCAGGCGAGGGAATCCTCATCTATCACAGCAATACGGCGCAGAAAACCGGTGATAAGACCGAAAAAATGCTCCGTTTGGACATGGAAGCAAGTGAAGCCATGTCGCACATCAGCCGCCGCAGTCCGGCGCGGATGGACGTGGTGTCGCTGCTGTCGGACGGCGGTGCGATGAGCCAGAAGGAAATCGTCTACATGACCGGCGTGAGCGACGCCGCGCTGCGCGACATGACGAAAAAGGGCATCCTCCGCGCGGAATACGAGGAAGTGCTGCGCGCACCGGACTTTTCCGAGGTGCCGCGCACCGCGGCTCCGGTACTTTCGGCGGCGCAGCAGCAGGCGTATGACGGCATGGCGGCGCTCATGGACGAAAACGCGCCTCGTGCGGCGCTGCTGTTCGGCGTGACCGGCAGCGGCAAGACGCAGGTGTACCTGCAGCTGATCGCGCACGCGCTCGAGCAGGGCAAAAGCGCCATTGTGCTCGTGCCCGAAATTGGACTGACACCGCAGCTTCTGCGGCAGTTTGCGGCTCGATTTGGCGAAGAAGTTGCGGTTCTGCACTCGGCGCTGTCCGCCGGTGAGCGGTACGACAGCTTCAAGAAGATAAAAACCGGCAGAGCAAGGGTGGTCATCGGCACACGCTCGGCGGTGTTCGCGCCCGCGAAAAACCTCGGCGTTATCATCATTGACGAGGAGCAGGACGCGGCGTACCGCTCGGAGCAGTCGCCGCGCTACCATGCGCGGGATGTGGCAAAGTACCGCGCGGCGCAGACGAACGCGCTGCTCGTGCTCGGCTCGGCAACGCCGTCGGTCGAGACGTATTACGGCGCAAAACAGGGAAAATACCCGGTTTTCACGCTCACCGAGCGGTTTCTCGGTGCCAGACTGCCCGAGGTCATCATCTCGGACATGCGCGGTCTGGCCCGCGAGGGACGGAGCGGCATCATCGGACCTGACCTCGAGCGCGAGCTTATCAGCACGCTCGAAAAGGGAAAGCAGGCCATCCTGTTCCTCAACCGGCGCGGCAACAGCCGCGTGATCGGCTGCGGCGTGTGCGGCTGGGTGCCGGAGTGCCCGTCCTGTTCAACCACCATGACTTACCATTCAGTGTCCGGCCGCGCGATGTGCCACTACTGCGGCGCTTCCATCAAGATAACCGGCAAGTGCCCGCAGTGCGGCAGCACGAGCCTGTTCACCGAAACGCCCGGCACGCAGAAGCTGGAGGAGGAGCTGCACGAGCGGTTCCCGTCCGCGCGGGTGCTCCGCATGGACGCGGACACCATGACCGCCAAGGGCGCACACGAACGCCTGCTGAATAAATTCGGCAAAGGCGAAGCCGATATCCTTATCGGCACCCAGATGGTGACCAAGGGACTGGATTTTGAGAACGTCACGCTGGTCGGTGTGCTGGACGCGGACCAGAGCCTGTACGCGCAGGACTACCGCGCACATGAGCGCACGTTTTCGCTCATCACGCAGGTGGTAGGCCGCGCCGGACGGCGATTTGACACCGGACGCGCCGTGATCCAGACGTACAGCCCGCTGCATCCGGTCATCCTGACCGCCGCGCGGCAGGACTACGAGGCGTTCTACGAGAGCGAAATGCAGACGCGCGAAGCGCTTCGGTGCCCGCCCGTGTGCGACATCACCATGATAACCGCCGTTGGTGAACTGGAGCAGCAGGTGCTCAGCAGTCTGCTCGCGCTCAAAACACGCCTGCAGAGCCTGATGGAAGGGCAGTTTGCCGATGTGAAAGCCCCCGTGCTCGGCCCCGCCGCGGCGCAGATGGTCAAGGTGATGGGACGGTATCGCTACCACCTCACCATCCGCGCGAAGGACTGTGCAAGATGGCGCAGGCTCATCTCGGGCGTGCTGCGGGAGTTTATGCAGGACGGTAAAAACCGGGGCGTTACCGTGTTCGCGGATTCCAATAATGAAATGTAGCAGTAATTGAGACCCCGGCAAAGAAGGTTAATTCAATGAGCAAATTTGTCATTCGCAAGGCAACAGAAAACGATGCAGAATCGCTTTTGAAGATTTACGAGCCTTACATAACGAATACAACCATCACGTTTGAATATGAGGTGCCGACGGCTGAGGCGTTTGCGGACCGTATCCGCGAAACGGCGGCTGCGTTTCCGTATCTCGTCTGCGAGCAGGACGGCATGATCATGGGTTATGCCTACGCGCACCGCATTCGTGAGCGCGCGGCCTACGACTGGGATGCGGAGCTGTCCATCTATCTGGCACAGGGCACCCACGGACATGGTGTGGGCACGACCATGCTGGCGTGCCTGATCGACCTGCTCGAGCTGCAGGGGCTGCGCCACCTGTACAGCTGCGTGACCCTGCCGAACGAAAAGAGCATCCGCATGCAGCGCAGACTGGGCTTTGCGGACGCAGGCGTGTGGCACGACTCCGGCTGGAAGTTTGACGGCTGGCACGATGTCGCATGGCTGGAAAAGCATATCGGCAGCGGAAAACCGCAGCCGGTGACGCCGTTTCCGGCGCTCGATGAGAAAAATATACAGGAATGTTTACAAAAATACATGGATAAGCTGAATCAAGTGGAGGAATAAAACAATGGCACTGAGAAAGATTTTGACCGAGGGCGACGAGCAGCTGCTCAAGCACAGCCGCAAGGTAGAGAAGTTTGACGACCGTCTGCATACGCTGATTGACGACATGCGTGAGACGCTCGAGAACTCCGGCGGCGTTGGTCTGGCAGCACCGCAGGTGGGAATCCTGCGCCGCGTTGTTGTGCTGCTGGATGTGAACAAGGAGCCGGAGGAGATGGTCGAGCTGGTAAACCCGGAAGTTATCGAGCAGAAAGGCTCCGAGCGCGTTGTCGAGGGCTGCCTGTCCGTGCCGGGCGTTTACGGCTATGTGACCCGTCCGACCTGGGCGAAGATTCGCGCACAGGACCGCAATGGCAACTGGTTCGAGCGCGAAGGCGAGGGCATTGTAGCGCAGTGCTTCTGCCACGAGACCGAGCATCTGGACGGTCATCTGTTCACCGAGAAGGTCGAGGAGTATATCGACCCGGAGACAATGCAGGGTGGTGACGAGGAATAATGCGTATCGTATTCATGGGCACGCCGGACTTCGCCGTGCCGAGCCTGCAGGCGCTCATCGACGCCGGACATGACGTCTGCGCCGTGTACACCCAGCCGGATAAGCCGCAGGGCCGCAAGCAGATTCTCACTGCACCGCCGGTGAAAACGCTCGCACTCGAGCATGATATTCCGGTTTTCCAGCCGAATACCCTCAAAAATGAGGACGAGCAGGCGCGTCTGCGCGAGCTGGCACCCGAGGTTATCATCGTAGTGGCTTACGGCAAGCTGCTGCCTAAGGCGGTGCTCGATATCCCGCCGCACGGCTGCATCAACGTGCACGGTTCGCTGCTGCCGCGCTGGCGCGGCGCCGCTCCGATCCAGTGGGCGGTCATCGCGGGCGATGAAATGGCAGGCGTTACCACCATGCAGATGGCGGAAGGTCTGGACACCGGCGATATGCTGCTCACCTATGAGACCAAGGTCGGTGAGAAGGAGACCGCAGGCGAACTTTTTGACCGTCTGGCACAGTCCGGTGCGGAACTTTTGACCCAAACGCTCGTCAAATTAGATGAGATCACGCCGCGCCCGCAGGACGATGCGCAGAGCTGCTACGCCCATATGCTGGATAAGCAGATGGCGGTGATCGACTGGAGCAAGTCCGCACATGAAATCGACTGCCTGATCCGAGGCCTGAATCCGTGGCCCATCGCGCTGACCACGCTTTCCGGTGAAAGACTGAAGGTGTTTGCCGCCGAAAAGGCAGCCGGCAATGGCGAGCCGGGCACGGTGCTCGAAGCCGACCCGAAAAAGGGTCTGACCGTGGCGTGCGGAGAGGGCGCGCTCAAACTGACCGAGATTCAGCTGGTCGGCGGTAAGAGAATGAAGGCGACGGACTTTCTGCGTGGGCACGCAATCGAAGTCGGCACTAAGCTGAATTGAGAATTGAGAATGGATAATGGAGAATGACGCTATCCTTGCGCGAGTTCCGTCCGCGCTGCGTCTGTGCGGCGCATGCGCCGTTATTAAATCATCGTCCGTAGGACGATACCACAATTCTCCATTTTCAATTTTCCATTTTCCATTAAAAGCATCCGGAGGGATTTATTATGCCTTACTATGGATATTACGGCATCGACATGTACTACATCGTACTGGTTCTGCCGTGCGTTTTATTTGCATTCTGGGCGCAGAACAAGGTAAACAGCACGTTTAACCGCTACTCGCGGGTGCAAAATCTGCGGGGACTGACCGGCGCACAGGCGGCGGAGGCTGTTCTGCGGTACAACGGCGTTTCCGGTGTGCGGATTGAGTACGTTTCCGGCAAGCTGACCGACCATTTTGACCCGAGAAGCAACGTCATTCGGCTGTCGAGTGCGGTGTACTCGTCCACGTCGGTGGCGTCCATCGGCGTCGCCGCGCACGAGGCAGGGCATGCGGTGCAGTACGCCATCGGCTATGCGCCGATCAAGCTGCGCGCGGCGATCATCCCGTTGACGCAGTTCGGCTCGATGGCGGCGATGCCGCTGCTGATCCTCGGCCTGATCCTTAACACGAGCACGCTCGTCACGATCGGCATTGCGGCGTTCGGTCTGTCCACGCTGTTCCAGCTGGTGACCCTGCCGGTGGAGCTGGACGCGTCCCGCCGCGCTTTGCAGACCATTCAGCAGAACGGCCTGCTGACCGCAGACGAGTACCCGATGGCGAAAAAGACGCTCACGGCGGCGGCGCTGACCTATGTTGCCGCGCTGGCGACCTCGCTGGCACAGCTGCTGCGTCTGGTGCTGATTTTTGGAGGAAGAGACCGCAATGATAGATAAACGTCCCAAAACACCGCGTGAGGTGGCGGCATTCTCGCTGTTTTCCATGGCAGAGGAGGCCGCCTGGTCGGACGGTGCGCTGCACCACTATTTATCCCGCGCGGGACTGGACAGCCGTGACGCGGCGCTGGCCTCGCGGCTGACCTACGGCACGGTGCAGAACCAAATTTTACTGGACTGGTACCTGCGGCACTTCTCGAGCGTGCGGCTGAAAAAGATCGCGCCGCGTGTGCTGGCGTGCCTGCGGATGGGTCTTTACCAGCTCATCCTGATGGATAAGATACCGGCGCATGCGGCGGTTGCCGAGACGGTCGCGCTGGTCAAGCACTACGGTCATGCAAATGACCGCACGGTCGCTTTTGCCAATGCGGTGCTGAGAAATGCCGCAAATGCGGCTCAAAACGGCTCTTTGCCGCGCCTGAACTGCCCGGATAAGGAAAGCTACTACGCACTGCAGTACAGCCACCCGGAGTGGCTCGTGCGCCTGCTTTCCGAGCAGTACGGCCAGAAGCTGACGCAGAAAATCTGTCAGGCGGATAACGCGGACGCGCCGATTTCGGTGCGCGTGAACACGATGAAATGCACGCCTGCCGAGGCTCAGGCAGAGCTGGAGGCCGCCGGACTGACCGTGCAGCCACACGAGGCATTCCCGGAAATCCTGCTGTGCAGCGGCGGAGACGCAGCCGCGCTTCCGGCGTTTATCGAGGGCCGCGTGACCGTGCAGGACGCGGCAAGCGCACTCGCGGCGGCGGTCGCTGACCCGAAACCGGGCAGCACCGTGCTCGACTGCTGCGCGGCGCCCGGCGGCAAGAGCTTTGCCATGGCTGAAAAAATGCAGGGGAAAGGCAGCGTCACCTCGTGCGATATTTACGAGCACAAGCTGAAGCGCATCCGCGACGGCGCAGCCCGCCTCGGACTGCCGAATATCCGCACTGAGCTGCAGGACGCATCGGTCTGCCGCGAGGAGTGGAAGGACAGCGCGGACGTTGTGCTGTGCGACGTGCCCTGCTCGGGCCTGGGCATTATCCGCAAGAAACCCGAAATTCGGTTCAAGAATCCGGACGAAATCCGGACTTTGCCGGAGATTCAGGCGAGAATCCTTGCAAACTGTGTACAGTATGTAAAAAAGGGCGGCACGCTCGTCTACTCGACCTGTACCATTCTGCAGCGGGAAAACGAGGACGTTGTCCGCGCGTTTCTCACCGAAAACCCGGAGTTTGAAGCGGTTTCGTGGACGCATCCGGTCTGCGGAGAGAGGGCAGACGGTATGGTGACGCTGCTGCCGCCCGTTCACAATACGGATGGATTCTTTATTGCGAAAATACACCGGAAGTGATACCGGAACCGCCGGGCGGGGCATCCCGCCCTACGGTATATTCGTTAAACGGTTATAATAAATTGACAATCGGCGGAACATTCCGCCATATAAGAAACAAGAGAAGATTTGAAGGAGAGACACATGGTCGAAATCAAATCCCTTACAATAGATGAACTGAAAACCGCCCTGAAGGAAATGGGCGAAAAGCCGTTCCGTGCGGGACAGATCTTCAAATGGCTTCACGAGGGTGTGGAGTCCTTTGAAGAGATGTCCAACTTATCCAAGGACTTACGGGCGCGTTTAGCGGAAAATTTTCTGCTGACCGTACCGGAGGTTGCCCGCAAGCAGGTGAGCCGCGTTGACGGCACGGTGAAATACTTATGGCGTCTGCGGGACGGCAACTGCGTGGAGTCCGTACTGATGCACTACGAGCACGGCGTGTCCGTCTGCGTTTCGACGCAGGTCGGCTGCCGGATGGGCTGCAAGTTCTGCGCGTCGGGACTCAACGGACGCACGCGCAGTCTGTCCGCAGGCGAGATTCTGGACGAAATCCTGTTCATGCAGAAGGACAGCGGCGAAAAGGTCTCCAACATTGTGCTGATGGGCACCGGCGAGCCGCTCGACAACTACGACAACGTGCTCAAGTTCCTGCATCTGGTGAGCTGCCCGGAGGGAATCAACATCGGACAGCGCCATATCTCCTTGTCAACCAGCGGAATTGCTGATAGAATAGAGATGTTAGCACGGGAAAAGCTGCAGATCACGCTGTCCGTATCGCTGCACGCGCCGGATGACGAAACACGCTCGTCCATCATGCCGGTGAACGACGCGTATCCGGTCGAGCGCCTGATGAAGGCGTGCCGGTACTATTTCGACACCACCGGACGGCGCATTTCCTACGAGTACATGATGGCACGCGACAAGACCGACCGCCCGTGGCAGGCCGACCTTCTGGCCAAGCTGCTGAAAGGAAGACCGGCGCACGTCAACCTCATTCCGCTGAATGAGGTGGCGGAAAGTCCGCTGAAGCCGTCCAGGCCGGAAACCGTCCGCAGGTTCCAGCAGGCGCTTGAGAAGCGCGGCGTTACCGCGACCGTGCGGCGCAAGCTGGGTCCGGATATTGATGCGGCCTGCGGTCAGCTCCGTCAGCGGCAGCTGAAGGAGGACGGTAAGAGCAGTTCTCGTGATTAACTTGAATATTCTCACATATAAACACAATCGAAGGAGGTTGTGAAATGGAATATTTCGGCTTGACCGATAAGGGACGGGTACGCCCGACCAATCAGGATATTTTTCAGATCGAAGCGCGGGAGGACAACCAGACCGCGCTCCTCGTCGTGTGCGACGGCATGGGCGGTGCAAATGCGGGCAACGTAGCCAGCCGCTTTGCCGCGCAGAGCTTTATCGAGTCCGCGGGTGACGCTTTAAGCGGCACGCTGGACGAAACAGCTCGGCAGAACCTGCTGACGCAGGCGCTCAAGCAGGCGAACGAGACGGTTTTCTCTCTGGCGGGCAGGCAGCCGGAGTTCCGCGGCATGGGCACGACCCTGGTTGCCGCGCTCATTCAGGGCGACTGCGCGACCGTTATCAACGTGGGCGACAGCCGCGCGTACCGCTTTGACGGCGAAGCCATGCACCAGATCAGCGAGGACCACTCCTATGTGGAGGAAATGCGCCGCCGCGGCAAGATCACCGAGGCGGATGCGCGCACCCATCCGCAGAAAAACCTCATCACCCGTGCGGTAGGCGTGGAGCCGTGTGTCGAAGGCGACCTGTTTGAAGTGCGCCTGAACGAAAAGGACATGCTGCTGCTCTGCTCGGACGGTCTGACCGGCATGGCGGAGGACAGCCGGATCGCGGAGGTGCTGGCAAACGCGCCGACGCTCGAGCTGGCCGGTGACGCGCTGCTGCAGCTGGCGCTTGACGGCGGCGGCCGCGACAACATCACTGTTGCGCTGTTCACCCTCGGCAAAAAGCAGGGAGCGTGACGGACTATGGATAAATATATCGGCAGTATGCTCGGCGGACGCTATCAGATTGAGGAAATCGTCGGCGTCGGCGGCATGGCGGTCGTTTACCGGGCGCGGGATACCATTCTCGGGCGCGATGTGGCACTCAAGGTGCTCAAAAAGGAGTTCGCGGAGGACCCGGATATCCGCAAGCGGTTCTCCATTGAGTCGCGCGCCGTTGCCAAGCTGAGCCACCACAATATTGTTTCCGTGTTCGACGTCGGCAGCGAGGACGGCACGGATTATATCGTTATGGAGCTGATCGAGGGCATCACCCTCAAGCAGTATCTGCAGCGCAAGGGCCATCTGTCGTGGGAGGAGACCATTTTCTTCGCTGAGCAGGTTGCCCGCGCGCTCATGCACGCACACTCGCGCGGCATCATCCATCAGGACGTTAAGCCGCAGAACGTTATCATTCTGCGGGACGGCACGGCAAAGCTGACCGATTTCGGCATTGCCTCGTTCGCTGCCGCGCAGGAGACCCGCGTGGTGCAGGAGGCCATCGGCTCGGTGCACTATATCTCGCCGGAGCAGGCCAAGGGCAGCAAAATTGACTACCGCACCGACCTGTACTCGCTCGGCGTGATGATGTACGAAATGCTGACCGGCAAGCTGCCGTTCGAGGGCGAAACCGCACTCCAGATCGTCATGCAGCACATCAATGAGGTGCCGATCATCCCGAGTGCGTTTGTGCCGGGCATCCCCAAGGGCATGGACGATATTGTCATGCACGCCATGAGTGCGCACATCAGCCGCCGGTATGAATCCGCGGAAAAGATGTATGAGGACATGGAGGTGCTGCGCACCGACCCGAATGCACGCTTCCACTATGTGGCAAGCGAGGACAACTCGGGCGAGACGCAGATTATCGGCGCGGACATTCAGCGTGCGGCGCGCCGCAGTGCGGCAGAGCATGAAGCCGCTTCCGTTGAGGGCGCAGCTGCGCCGCGCACCCGCACGCGCACCCAGACCCGGACTCGCACCCGCACCGGTTTCCGCAGGAAGGAGCAGGATGAGCCGGACGGCTTTTTTGAAAAGCTGGCTGAGCGGCCCGGCATGGCGGTCGGCATGGCGGTCGGCGTGATTGCGGTGATCAGTCTGCTGCTGGTCGGCATTCTGGTGATCACCGGCGGCGGCGACAAGTCGGAGAAGATTATCGTGCCCGATCTCATCGGACGCAATATCGACGAAGTGATGGCCGACCCGGATATAACCGACAACTTCACGATAAAGGAAGCGACCGAACGGCAGGAATCCGACCGTCCGGTCGGTGAGATACTCGAGCAGGACCCGGACGGCGACGGCAGGAAAAAGGCCATAAAGGGTACGATCATCACGGTAACGGTATCCTCGGGCGGCGAAAACGTCAAGGATACCTACAAGGTGATCGACTTTACCGGCAAGACGCTCGATTATGTGCAGGCGGCGCTGGCATCGCATGACATCAAGTGCGAGGTCGTTGAGGAATACAGCGACGACGTGGAGGAAGGCAAGGTCATCCGCACCGACCCGGAGGCGGGCGCTGAGCTGGAAAAGGGCGCGACGCTGACCGTCTATATCAGCAAGGGCAAGCAGAAGGACGACAACGAAAACGTCTCCGTGCCCGGTCTGCTCGGCATGACAAAGGACGATGCGGAAAAGGCCCTGACGGAAAAGGGTCTGTCCATCGGCTCGGTGAACGAGGTCGAGAGCACCGCTGAGGCCGGTTCGGTCGTATGGCAGTCGCAGGATGCGGGCGCGGAGGTCGCAAAGGGCACTGTCGTCAACATCCAGATCTCCAAGGGCAAGAGCACATCGAACAATAACTCGCCGGATAACAGCGGCGGCAATTCCGGCGGTCAGGACAACGGTGATGGCGACTACGACGATACGCCGAGCCTCGGCAGTGCGACCATTCCGGTTTCGCTGCCGGACAACACGGATACCGCGCATGTTATCATCTATGTGGACGGCGTGATCCAGTATGACGACACCTGCAGCACGAGCGGCGGCAGCACGTCCATCTCGGTGAGCGGCTCGGTGGGCGACCATGATGTTACGGTCAGCGTGGACGGTTCGACTACCTCGCAGACGTACACATTCAGTTAAGGCAACACCGCACAATTAAAGCTGCGGCTCCTTGTGCAGGCTCCGGTCGCACTGCCGCGGCGCTTTGTGAAAATTTTACGCCCTGACTTTGTTGCAATCTCACGGTAATACAGCAAGTATTACCGCAAAATCGCGTCTCATCAGTACGCAAAATTTATGCACAAATCGCTCTTGTTCAATTATGCGGTATTACCTTAAAAACGGAGGGATTAAGTTTGATCGAAGGGATCATTCTGAAGGGCATCGGCGGTTTCTACTATGTGGATACCGCCGAGGGTCTCATTGAATGCAAAGCGCGCGGACGGTTCCGCAAGACCGTGGGCAAGCCTATCGTCGGGGACCGGGTAACGCTGGAAATCCAGCCGGAGGACGGCACCGGCTATCTGCAGACGATCGCGCCGCGCAAAAACAGCCTGATACGCCCGGCGGTGGCGAATCTCGATCTGGTCGTTGCCGTGGCGAGCGCGGCACCGCCGGTGACCGACCCGTTCCTGATCGACAAGGTAACGGCGATTGCGGTGCACAAGAACATGGACGCACTGGTCGTCATCAACAAGACGGACGCGAATCCGGGTGACGAGCTGTATGAAACCTACCGCAAAAGCGGCATCGAGGTGCTGCGCGTGAGCGCGCACACCGGCGAGGGCATTGACGCACTGCGCGAACGCATCCGCGGCAGGGTGAGCGCGTTTGCGGGCAACTCGGGTGTCGGCAAGTCGAGCGTGCTCAACCGTCTGGACAGCTCGTTCGGCGCTGAGGTCGGTGCGATTTCGGATAAGATCGGCCGCGGCAAGCACACCACCCGTCATGTGGAGCTGCATCCGATCGAAGGCGGCGGCTACATCGCGGACACGCCCGGCTTCTCCTCGTTTGAGACCGAGCAGATGGATTTGGTTCTTGCCGAGGATCTGCAGTATGCGTTTCCGGAGTTCGAGCCGTACATCGGGCAGTGCAAATTCACCGGCTGCGCCCATGTCAAGGAAAAGGGCTGCGCCGTTCTCGCGGCGGTCGAGAACGGAGAAATTGCGAAAACCCGTCACGAAAGCTATGTAAAGCTGTATGAAAGTGTAAAGGATCTGAAGGAATGGGAACTTACCAAGGGCGGCACGCGCTGATTTTTGCGGCTGCACCGGAAACCGATTACGGTTACATCCGCGCGTTTCTGCGCGAGCATCCGGACGCGCTCGTTGCGTGTGCGGACGGCGGGCTGCGGCATGCGCGGGCGCTCGGTCTGCACCCGGATTTCATGATTTCCGACCGGGATTCCATGACCGAGGTAGAGGGAGACGATGTGATCCTGCTGAGACCTGAGAAGGACGACACGGATTCGCAGAGCTGTCTGCGGGAGGTGTTCCGCCGCGGCTGCCGCGAGGCGACGCTCGTGTGCGCGACCGGCGGGCGCATCGACCATATGCTGGCAAATCTCTCGCTGCTTGAGGAAGCAAAGACGCTCGGCGGTCACCTGACCATCCTCGATCCGTACAACCGTGTTGAGCTGTATCAGGGCGGACGGCAGGAATTCATCATGCCGGAGACGTTTACCTACTTCTCGGTCGTGCCGATGGACGCGGTGCTCGAGGGCGTGACCATCGAGAATGCAAAATATGAATTAACGAACGGCACGGTTACCCGTGTCGGCATGATCTCCACCTCGAACGAGGCAAAACCGAACAGCCGCTTTGCCGTCACGATTGAACGGGGAACGGCTCTGATTATCTTCTCACGCGACCGTGTTTTGTGAAAATTCCACACCTGACCCGCCAATATCGGCGGGGTTTTTTTTTTTGAAAATCCCCCCCCCGCCCCGCCAATATCGGCGGGTTTTTCTATTGTGTCGATTTTGCAGTTTGTTAAGTCAGGACTTGCAAAAATAAATTCGCAGGCATATAATAAAAGCACATGATAACTGATGAGAGATATAAGGGAGTGCTGAGCATGGCATTGAAGCCGATTTCCAAGATTGCAGCAGGTGTGCAGGCGTCCACGACGCTGGCCATTGATTCGCTGTTCAAGCAGATGAAGGCAGAGGGCAAGGACGTTGTCGGCTTTGGTGCCGGTGAGCCGGATTTTCCGACGCCGGAGCACATCAAGCAGGCCGGTATCGAGGCCATTGAGAACAACCAGACCAAGTACACGCCGGCAGCCGGTCTGATGGACCTGCGCAAGGCAGCCTGCTACCGTCTGAAGGAGGACTGCGGTCTGGACTACGAGCCGACGCAGATCGTTGTGGCTTCGGGTGCAAAGCACTCGGTCTATATCGCGCTGATGACGCTGTGCAACCCGGGCGATGAGGTCGTTATCGCGGCTCCGTACTGGGTAAGCTACTCCGAGATGGTAAAGCAGGCAGGTGCAATCCCGGTCATCGTAGCCGCAACCGAGGAGGCGGACTTCAAGATCACCGCAGAGCAGCTGGACGCCGCCATCACCGACAAGACCAAGGTGTTCATGCTGAACTCTCCGTCCAACCCGACCGGCATGGTATACACCAAGGCCGAGCTGGAGGCGATCGCTGAGGTTTGCTGCCGCCATAACATCTACGTTATCGCGGATGAGATTTACTGCAACCTCGTATACGATAACAATGAGTTCGTATCGTTCGCTTCTCTGGGCGAGGACGTGAAGGAGCGCACCATTCTGGTCAACGGCGTGTCCAAGAGCTACGCGATGACCGGCTGGCGTATCGGCTACAGCGCGTCCAATCCGCAGCTGGCCAAGGTGATGGCGAACTACCTGAGCCACTCCACCTCTGCACCGTCCACCATTTCCCAGCAGGCGGCTATCACTGCACTGACCGGCCCGCAGGAGGATATGCAGGTGATGAAGCAGGCGTTCGAGCAGCGCCGCGACCATCTGGTAGAGCGCATGAACCAGATCGAGGGCGTTTCCTGCATCAAGCCGGAGGGCGCGTTCTATGTTATGATGAACATGAAGGGCTTCCTCGGCAAGACCATGTACGGCAAGGTCATCGAGAGCGCCGAGGACTTCGCGCAGCTGTTCCTTGAGAAGGGTCTGGTTGCGACCGTTCCGTGCACCGCATTTGCCGCGCCGGGCTTCGTCCGCTGGAGCTATGCGACCTCGCTCACCGAGATTGACAAGGGCCTCGACCGCCTCGAGGCGTTTATTAAGAACGCGTAAGCATTCGTAATTCTGAGCAGCACTCTGAAAAGGGTGCTGTTCTTTTGTTTTCTGCACCGACCCTCTGGGGCACTTGAACCGCGCAGGCGGTTCATCCTTTCCGGGCGGCAGTCTTTTTCAGCACCGGCTGACCGGGGCGCGCGAACTGCCGCAGGCGGGTTCGCCCTTTCCGGGCGGCTCCTTTTCTGCACCGGCTGAGCGGGGTACTCGAACTGCCGCAGGCGGGTTCGCCCCTAACGGGCGGAGAGTTTTTTCGCTGAGATTCAGCGAGGAGTTGCGCTCTGCGGAGCGCGGGAACGTGCGCTGACGCCGCGCGGG
>OLQN01001160.1_pt1 | contig 20562 bp, 13 predicted proteins | sample 1673181 | NCBI WGS metagenome assembly OLQN01 (sample SAMEA3136763, study PRJEB25190) | human gut metagenome | biome: human gut; feature: human-associated habitat; material: faeces | place: Austria | collected 2013
GCAAGATCCTCTGTCTTTTACTTTCTGCTGGGGGAGAGACTTTTGACACAGCCCCTATCGTACCAAAGTCGATTATTGACTATTTATGCCGTCCGGTAAAAGTCGGAGAGATTATAGCGAGAGTTTGAGTGAGGCTGAGTTGCCCTGAGCATTGACTGCTAGGACGATGTAATCGCCCTGTGGCAACGTGTGACGTAGAGGAGCCATGTCTAGCTGCGTGGTCTGTGCACTCTGATAGAGTAGCTCTCCCTGTGCATTGAAGAGGTAGATGCAACTAGGCTCAGCGACGTGGAGTAGCTCTCCGTCAAATCTCAAGCCCTGCTTCATGGCACCGCATACGGGTGCGATGGGTAGGATGCTCTGCCCAAAGCGGAAGTAGCTGTTGCGATAAGTCTTGGAGGCTTCGTTTGGATGGCCTAAGAGCGTTACCGTCTTGCCGTCTAAGCTCACCTCAGGCCAACCTGTATGGATGGTAGACTCGCCCGATACGGGATCTGGCATGGAGTAGAAGGTGGAGAAGTCTTGCTGCGTCTCCCTCTTGACCCACTCTACGAGTGAGAGCGTCTTCTGGTCATGAGTGTAGACGAAAGCATCCCAGTAACGGCCACTGACAGGAGACGCATAGAGAAGCTCACGCTGCTCTCCTAAGAGGTCGCGAGGATTGACCTCTTCGGAGGTCCCTTCGGGATAATTGACCAGCTCAGCTTTGCCTCTCGTCAGGTCTACAGAGAGATACTTGACCGCCTTAGTAAAGCGGAAGCCCTCATCGTCCACGCCATTCTCAACGACTGTCACCAAAGCATAGCGACCCTTGCCACCTACTGCGAGGGAGTGCTGCTTGAGCGCTAGATTACGAGAGAAGAGGTCGAAGAGTCGGTAGTACTCGTCACACGCTTTGTTGTAAGCGTCCTCCTGCTCTTTAAGCTTTTGCTCATCGTAATTAGGATCGTCTGGATCGGAGGTCGCAGTCACATAGTCGTCATACTCAGGGAATGGAGGCACTGTGATGCTGTGGTCAAAGAGCACGTCATCTGCGGGGAACTGTATACCATAGGTACCATCAGCCTTTCTTTGATAGGTCATGACAGTCGCCAGGTTACCACTCTCCTCCACTAGAAAGCCTACTAGTGTAGCACCATCCTCGCTTACATACATCAGTCTAAACTGCTGAGGGGTAGTGCCTAGTGGGTCTTTGTCAGGGACGGGTAGCGTGCTTACCTTATAGCTCTTGCCATCAGCACTACGCTCTCCGATGACTGGTATAGACTCCCAGCCTGAGTCGAGGATCGTACCGCAAAAGTACTTAGCATCGCTGGTCAGGTGCCAGAGTGTGAAGTAAGGGTGATCGGGGTCGGGTGATGTGACGAATATGCTATGCTCCCCATTGGTGGAGTCTAGAGGTACTAGTACAACCCCATTAGATAGTCCAGACTGCTCGCCAGCCGATGCTGTCTGCAGGAGAGACCAGCCGTCAGAAGATATGCCGACAACCTCGCAAGTGGTCGTCTCGTCGCCATAGATGGCGTACTTGTTTGTCTTCGTATCGAGAGCGAAGCCACGACCACGCAGAGCACCATAGAGGTAGCGACCATTGCCACTAGAGCCTAGGAGTGCCATGCTGGATAGTTCGTCGGGCAGGTCTGTCGGATTAGTCTCGATAGTCAGGCTCTGCGCATTTGTTAAGGTCACACAAGATAGCCATGTGAGGACCAAAAAGAGTAGCTGTGTTTGTTTCATAGTAAGTCTTATTGTTAGATGTGAATACTCTACAGCAAAGATAGTCTATGAATTTGAGATATGCAACGAGAGGCTATTACTTAGACTCCGCAAAGTTGACGATCGACGCTAGATGCCGGGCCAGAGGGAGAGATCGTCTGTGGGGTGTGCGGCCTCGACACGGGTCTCGATATTGTCGGGGAGGTTGTGAAAGAAGTCTAGCCCTGTGCGCTCCTCTAGCTTGTCGATAGAGATAGCGACCGTGCGAGGACGGTCCACCTGAGCTGGACGGGTGTGCTCCACCCAGAAGGCAATCGCCTGATAGTGGTCGCCACGCTGCGCCAGGATAGCCATCCAGTAGTAGCGCGGCACGGTGATGCCACCCACGGTGACGCCTAGGGTCTCCCCATCTCGCAGGGTACCCCCCTTGACCACATAAAGCTTGTCACGCAGATGACTATTGCGCGCCCACTTCTGTACCAGTTGCTCGAGCTGTAGCCACACGCCTATATTAAGATTGCGTCGCTGCGGACTCATATTGGTATAGTAAAAGGTCTGCTCGTTTGCCTCCTTGGAGTAAAGGCGATCGGCCGATGCGACGATATGTCCGCGGTCATACCCCTTGAAAGCGCTCTGCGTCACCTCGTACTGGCTAGGCACAAAGGGATCCCAGCTCCAAGCGTCACTGCTGCGCTTGGTGTGTCGCTGACAAGTGTACTCATCGGCACTGTAGCAGACCCAGATAGGATGGTGGTAGACGACGTCATACTCGACAGAGAAGTTGACACGCTGTCCCTGCTCTACTCGGTGGGTGATGTAGTAAGCGGAGCTACGCCCCGAGAGCTTGGGAGCCTCTAGGAGAGAGACGTCGCCCAGGATCGTTTCGCTACCATACTCGCCACTGCCACCCGTATGCCCAGCTGCTTGCTGCTGAGTGATGGCGTAAGTGACGCTTTTGCCATTGGCTGAGAGTGTCAGCTGAGCTTTGCGCTCTCCACCCTCGTTGGCAGAGATCGAGACGATCACCTCCTGCTTGCCCGCATGGCCCTCGCTGGGGGATACGGAGAGCCACATCTCGGGCGATGCGGAGAGCGTCCAGCGAGTCGGAGCCTCTACTGTCACAAAGAAGTCTAACGGCTCAGTACTCACGACCCGCATCGAAGCTCCTGTACGATCGTAGAGGGCTAGCTCTGTGGGTAGCTCGGGCTGTGACGTGCCTTGTGGCTTACAACCAACGAGTAGGAGTGCCATCCAGCCCACGAGCAGGAGCATCAGGAGACTGTTGCATAAAGGCGAATCGCTGTGTTGCTTTCGGGATTCGGCTTCGGTCACATACGGAGGTATGCTTCCTTCAGACCTCACCCTCAGCGCCTTGCGCTTCATCCTTTCTGCAAAGTCTGGACAATCTTGCAAGCACGATTGTGAGACTGTTGCTTTTTGCAACAGTCTCCTCTGGCGAGATGAAGCTCTATTATATAGGAGTGAGGACATAGCTCTTTGGAGTAAAGGGGGGCTTTGGAGTAAAGTGGATAACAAAAGGCGAAGCCTCTGAGACTACCCTTCCGAGAGACCTACCCGCTCGGGGGAAGAGGCTCTCAAGGTTAAGCTCAGAGGCTCCGCTTGGTTAGGAAAGCTACCTGAGATAGCTATAGAAGAAGGCTACTTGACCGTAAGTGCCTCCACTTGGTACGTACCCGTACGCTCAGAAACTTTAGCCGCATAGAGGACAGCAATATAGCCCGCATCGGCAGAGCCTGAGATCGTGTAGCTCTTCTTGTAGTGCTGGTTGCCGTAACCGCTAGGACTGCTTTGGTCGTTGATCACTTCTAGTGTCTTCACCAGCTTGCCGTCCTTGTCTAGCTGCTGTATAGTAAGCGTAGCACCCTTGGTGTGGCCTGTGCTATAAGTCAACTCAACGGTGTAGCTACTCCCGGCCTTCATCTGTAGGCGTGGCGTGACGAGGACACACTTATTCTCAGGATCAGGCGACTTATAGTCACTTGCCTGCGCATAGTGCACACCGCCATATGATTTCTTCTGGAACTTACGTTTACCCACTAAGTCTTTGTTGAGCCAGCCAGGTAGCTTGAAGTCTGTATTATCCTCACCTCCCTTAGAGAAGTCATCTGCAAAGGGTATCGTACGAGCCGTCTGCGAGAGATCGACACCATAGATATTCCCCTGCGGGTTAGGATTGGGATTGGGATTGGGATTAGGATTCGGGTTGGGCTGATTGCCACCACCCACGTCGAAGCGTGGCTGGTCCAGCTTGATGTCGCTACGTAGCGTGGGGCGGAGATTGAAGAAGGTCTTATTGACCGTCACGATTGCCGTGATGCTACCGCTACCAGAGGGTACCTTCTCATCACGGAAGGTAGCTGTCTTCCACACCTCTAGATTGGTCTTCTTACCACTCTTATCAACAATCTGATGGCGTGTTGAGGAGTAGGTGCTAGCTGGGTCAAAGAAGGGTACGTCTGGCTTGACAAACTGAACCTCCTTGACACGCACGTACTGGTTCGGGTGCTTACCTGCGACGACCTCAGCGAGCGTTGTCTCGATCGGCTCGATCGGCTTGTTGGGCACGATAGACATCTGTGCGTGTGAGACCTGTAGCTGTACCGTTCCGTTGTAGTTAGAGATCTTAGCACCCTTGAGCTTAGCGGTCACTTCGTCGCCAAACTGCAAGGCATCCTCGCCCTTGGGCACCGTCAAGACGAGCGCATTGCCCTCAGCGTCCTGTATGTAGTGGAAGCCAGCAAAGGGGAACTGCTTCGTCTCGGCATGAGTCGTGACCGTAGCGCGAATGCGCAGGTCTTGGTCGATGGTCTTGCCGTTTTGGTCTAGCCCCTCACCTAGCTTAGCGATTTCAGCGAGCGAGGTGTAGGTGATTCCCTTGCCGGTACTGCCAAGCTGCATGATCAGGTAGACGTGCTGCGTCGTAGAGGTCTTGATGATCATCTGAGCCTCACGAGCATCTTCGCTTCTGTTGGGGAGAGCCGTGATGGTGATCTGGTGCGTTCCCTCGGTCGCCTCCATAGGCGTAGCCGAAACCCACTCGGCACCCTCGCCGAAGGTGATCGAAAAGCGTCTATTGGTCTCGATGGTCAGCTGCTGCGTACCACCATCCTGCTTGAAGGGGATCGTATTGTCGGTGAAGTTTGGTGAGAGCGTCACGTAGGGCTTCTCATAGTAGTCCATCTCATCCTTACAGCTGGTCACAGCAAGCAGCGGAGCGATGGTGAGGATAGCGAGGAGTAGTCGTCTCGTCGCAAGTTTATTGAGTGTCTTCATATCTGGATCTAACTCTGTTTCTTAAATTCTTGAGCGAAGCTCCGTGGAGCCTCCGTTACTTAGTCGTCTGAAATCGTGGGCTGGTGAAGTTAATGTCACTCTCTAGGCTAATGAGGAGCTGAGGCTTCCCATTGAAGTAGCCGAGGATGGCGGTGATATTGCCAGAACCCTCGGGGATCTGTCTGCCAGCAAAGAGCGCGTAGCTACTCGAGCGTAGCACGACACGGTTGCCCTGCTGGTCTTCGATCTGACGCTCCATAGCGGGGACGCTCGTCTTATTGTCCGCATCGGCATAAGTCTGGCCTAGCTCGCTATCGACGAACTGTACGCCCTCAAGACGTATCAGCGTATTGGTATACTCAGGCGAGAGGGTCGGGATGGTGAGCGTGCGGTAGACGAGTGGCTGACGCATGTTGTCACAACGCAGCAGACGTGGAGTCATCTGCTCGGGGAGGTAGGCATTCTCGTACTTTGGCTCCGTAGAGCTCTTGCCCAGCGTGACGACACCGCCATACTTACCGAGCGTCAGCCCGTGACAGCGGATGGCTATCTTAGAGCCACGCTTGTAGAGGAGGTTCGAGTTGACGAGTCCAGCCTTGAACTCGATGCCGCCTGTCTCGTCCTGTAGGTAGATAGACTTGTAGATGTTGCCCTCGCTATCGTCCGAGATAACCTGTCCGACGATTACCGCATCGGGTACGACCTGTACAGGCTTCGACTGGTAGAGTGCTTTGAGCTCTTGGATCGTCATCGTACGCTCCCAGAGGGGGCGTGGCTTTGGCTCCTGTGGCGGGTCAATCTTGTTGTACTGACAGCTCGTCAGTAAGGCGAGCATGCCGACCACTACGATGAGTCTATTATATATATGTGTCATACTATTCATCCGTTTTAAGGTGGTTAGAATTGTAGTGCAGCGTTGAAGAAGAAGGTCGTGCCGTACATGTAGAAGTAGCGACTATCGAAAGGTCTCATCATCTTGCCATCCTTGGTGTAGCGCACACGGAGCTGCTCGTAACCACCGCTGCGGAGGGTCTTCGTGTTGAGCAGGTTAGAGGCCGAGAGGTTGAGACGTAGGTAGACGCCCGACTTGATGCGCCACGAGTAGCCCACGTTGGCATCGAGCGTAAAGCCGCCGGGGAAGACCTCCTGACGAACGTAGTCGTAGTCAAGACTAGCACGCGCCTTGTCTGTGCGACGGATCGGGTTCAAGCTGATGAAGCTACGCCCGAAGTAGTTGAGATCAAGTCCTGCCCACATATAGAAGGGGAACTGATACGAGACGCTCAGGTTTGCTGCCGTCTGAGGCGTACCCGATACGTGGAAGCCCTTCCAATAGACACGATCCTGCTCGAGGAGCTTCTGGCTATTGTCGACCGTCTGAACGTAGTCAGGGTTGTTGGCATAGCGATACTGTCCGTAGCTTACCACAGCGATAGCAGTCAGAGCTGGCGTGATCTTGAACTCCATACCAGCCTCGACACCCATGTGGGTCGACTCGATATTTGTCAAGACATAGTTAGAGAAAGCCCTGTAGCCGTCATCGTAGAAGCTCATATTCTTCGTCTTGTCGTAGAAGTGCGTGTAGAAGCCTGTGATACGCCCCTTGACAAAAGGCGAGCGCAACACGTAGCTCACATCGCCCGACAGAATGCGCTCAGGACGAGGATCTGTCACATACTGATTACGCGTACGAGGTGACACGAAAATGTCGGAGAAGTAGGGTGCACGCTGCGTCCATGCGGCGTTTGCTACGAGGTAGTGACGTCCCGAGATCTTGTAGGTGATGCCTCCCTTGACACCATAGTTGAGGAAGTTCAGATGCTTCGAGTCTCCGAAGGAGTTATCTGGGAAAAGTCCTCTACGCTGCAAACCCTCGCGGTGCATACCTGTCCAGCCAGCGGTAAAAGCTAAGTAGCCGTCCACATGACGAGACTGCCCCCAAAGGTTGCCCCATAGCTCAGCCTCCTGTATGTGCGCTAGGTAGTTGTGACCATACTTGTCCCCTACCCCGACCACTCGGTTGGGATGATCTAGGTCTACCTGAGACTTAGAGGGATCCTGGGCAAAGTCTCGCTCGGAGTACTTGTCAATGTCTAGCCAGTAGTCTCCGCCGAGGAGGTCGGCGATGACGTTAAAGTTTGCCGTACGGTTCAGGCGGTAGTTAGCACCTAGGTCGAAGCGGAGGTGCTTGTTGATGAGTGCATTCCAAGTGGTAGCGAAGTTAAACTGACGCTGATCCGACCGTCTATCCTCTACGACGTAGATACTCCGATTACCCTCGGCGATCTGACGTCCCTTCTCATCAAAAAGTACTTGATAGTTATTCCTATTAATATTGTATAGTCGATCCCAGTCAATGTAGCGCATATTGCAGTCCGAGTGCCACAGCTCCTCGTAGTAAGCCGCCATATCAGGATCTTGCGTCTCGCTCATGTAGCCGTAGTAGCTGGGCAAGTTGCGGTAGTAGTCAGGACGTGGGTCAGGACCATTGCCCCAGTTGAGTGCCGAGTAAGCATTCCAGCCGAAGCGGTAGCCTACACCCGTGGTCAGCTTGTTCTTCTCATTGATCTGCCAGTAGTGCTGCAGCTGTATGATCGGCTCATGATTAGAGCGGACACGTGCATTGCGCAGCTTGCCTCCCTGGAAGCCCACGTTCGGGTTAAAGTAGTTTGACCCAACCAGGTCATACACCTCCTGCGTCGTACCCGAGGCGACACCACGCTCCGTGGGAGCGGCTAGTACCACCAAGCCCAAAGAGTGCTGCGGAGTAAACTGCTTCTCGAGCGAGAGGAAGTAACCCCACGCATCGTAAAACTGCCCCTGCACATAGGAGTGATTACCCCAACGGCGCGAGGCACTCGCCGTGATCGCCCATCCCTCGGGCATCATACCCGTGGCGTGCGTTATCATCGTGCGATAGTTGTAGGTGCGGTTGCTCCCTGAGAAGGTAAGCGTCGTACCAGGGCGATAGCCCGAGGCACGCGTCAGGATATTCATCGTTCCGCCGATGTTACCAAAAGAGTAGTCGATCGGCTGCAAGCCATCCTCATTGTTTTGTACACGGGTCACATTGTTTAGTCCATTCCATAGGGAGTAAGAGGAGTAGCCGTTGTTCATATTATTCATCTGCATACCGTTGAGGTACTGCGACTGGTAATATGAGTCGTAGCCGCGCACCCTAAAGCGCATCGGGCTAAACTGAAAGCCCGCCTTATTCGTATAGGGGTCTCTCGAAGCGGTCAGCAGCGGAGAAATATCTCCAGCCGTCACGCCATCATCACCCATCACGAAGTCCGTTGTCATGAGGTCTGCCATATCAGCAGCCGTGAGCGTCGGTGTGAGCGTGACACGCTCTAGGCGGTTAGCCTCACTAGGCCACTGCAGTTCGAGCACCTCAGCCCGGTAGCCCGACTTATTGAAGATGACCGTGAGGCGGCCCGTACCGCTATAAGATATCGTATAAGCTCCCGAGGCGTCGGTCCGCACCTGCGAGGTGATTCCCTCAGCAGTCCAGGTAACATCGACAGCGGGTATGGGCGTACCCGTCTGCTCCTCATAGACTGCCCCTCGTGCTTTGTCTATCTGCTGTGCCTGAGCTCCGTAGAGAGCTACTAGCATCAAGCATATAACTTGTAGTATTCGTCGCATTTGCTATCTCTATAACGTATTCAACATTTGCTTTGCTGGGCGGATAGGTCATATCCACCCCTCTCAGTGCAAAGATATAGATATTCTTCCGACCAAACGACCTATTGCCGACATCTTATCTGTTAATTCACCTCAATGTCACCCCTTCTAAACGTTAAAATGGGGACTACCGCAACATAGCGATAGTCCCCGTTGGTACGAAAAACTAAAACAACAAACTTAGTTCCTGTGAGTCTTGGCGGATTCGAACCGCCGACCCCCACCCTGTCAAGGTGATGCTCTAAACCAGCTGAGCTAAAGACTCGACATCTACCCATCAAACAGCTCCTCAGTCGGAGTCCGTTTTTATTTGGTATCGCAAAGTTACAACAAAATTTCGACCCCACCAACTATCCGTCTGCACCACTTCGACCAACTTGACGAAGAAAGAGCCCTTGCCACGTCGGGAATCTCAAGTCGCTACGGCCGAATCCCGAAAGCAACACAGCGATGCGCCTTTATGCAATAGTCTCATATTATATACGTAGCTCAGTCGACACGTGTAGCCCTTTGTCGAGAAGCTCGTCTCGATCGGGCAGGGCTGACGCATTATAATCACTCTGTCAGGAGCTACCCATAAGGACAAGCGAGGCATAGATGAGAGCACTGTATATAATGTATCAGCCATGGATTGGCTGTTGGCTATTAGCTATTGGCTGTTAGCTGTTAGCTGTTGGCTGGAGTGATCGGAGCCATCAGAGCTATCGGAGCCATCGGGACTCCGATCTCTAACCTCTAACTTCTAATCTCTAATCCACCCTCCGATCCGCCCAGATGGATAGGACCTCGCAAGAGATCCGACGAATCATAGCCATGGGTCGGAGGGGCAAAGCCCCGAACGACCCATGGGGACAAGACGATAGCAACTTATCGACCCCTTGGGGGTCGGACTAGACGCAGCTTATAGTTACAGCTCCAGTCCGACCTCCCATAATGGGGAGGTCGCTTACTTCACATGGCACTCCTACCCCCAGTCGTTCGGGGCGTAGCCCCTCCGACTGGGGGCTATGATTCGTCCGACCGCAAGCGGTCGTATCGCTCCGATCCATCCGATTGTTCCGATTCACTCCGATACCTCTAACCTCTAACTTCTAACCTCCAATCTCTATTTACATATCTTTACGGGGAAATCCGTCCGATTCCCTCCTTTATCGAATATCCACGTGGGGAATCTCAAATCTCCACGTGGATGTTTTTTATTTTCCACGTGGGCGTGATTCATTTCTTCCGAAGTTTCATTTCATTCCTCCGAAGTTTCATTTCATTCCTCCGAAGAATTTTTTATTCCCCACGTGGGGATTTCGAAATATCCACGTGGAAATCACTTTTCCCCGACACAGCACCGTACCGACATGTAACCAATTCTAAATTATTGCAACGAACCAAGGTTGGATTTGACCAGTCAGAGACTGTTGCAAAAGTCAACAGTCTCACAATCTTGCTAGCAAGATTGTCTAGACTTTGCAGAAAGGATGAAGCGCAAGGCGCTGAGGGGGAGGTCTGAAACTCACATACCTCCGTATGTGACCGAAGCTGAATCCCGAAAGCAACACAGCGATTCGCCCTTATGCAACAGTCTCAGTCAGGGATGACGCATCACAATCGCGCTGTCAGAAGCTGCACATGAGCGACAAAACGAGGAATAGATGAGTCCATTATATATAGTGTGTCAGCCCTACTCAATCGAGTGGTCGCAACCGCCATTTATTATTAAAGTCGTACCTTTGTGGCACTGATTGTCTCTATACTGATAATGCAATGAACGAACTACCCTACTTAGTATTTGCTGGCTCAGCCTCTCAGAACCTCGCTGAGAAGATCTGTGACTCACTGGGCTGCCCCTTGGGCAAAATGCGTACCGAGCACTTTGCCGATGGCGAATTTGCCGTATTCTACGAAGAGAGCATCCGTGGCAAGGATATCTTCCTCGTACAGTCGACCTACCCCAATGCCGACAACATCATGGAGCTACTACTCATGATCGACGCGGCAAAGCGCGCCTCAGCACACTACATCACAGCGGTCATCCCCTACTTCGGATGGGCTAGACAGGATCGCAAGGACAAGCCCCGTGTCTCCATCGGTGCTAAGCTGATTGCCGACCTACTCTCGGTAGCTGGCATCACCCGCCTCATCACGATGGATCTACACGCAGACCAGATACAAGGCTTCTTCAACGTACCTGTAGACCACCTATACGGCTCTACGGTCTTCACAGAGTATATCGAGCATAACATACCTGTAGAGAACCTATGCATCGCTACTCCTGACGTAGGTGGTACGAAGCGTGCAAACAGCTATGCACGTCACTTTGGCGTACCCATGGTCATCTGCCACAAGCGCCGCGCTAAGGCAAACGAGGTGGCCGAGATGACGATCATCGGTGATGTCACAGGCAAGGATGTAATCCTCGTCGATGATATCGTCGATACCGCGGGCACCATGACCAAGGCTGCTGACCTCATGCTAGAGCATGGCGCTAAGTCTGTCAGAGCCTTTGCGACACATGCCGTCATGAGCGATCCCGCTACCAAGCGCATCGATCAGTCTGGCCTGACGGAGATGATCTTCACCGACTCAATCCCCTACTCTAAGAAGAGCGAAAAGGTGCGCATCATCAGCGTCGCTGAGCTCTTTGCTGAGTCTATCCGCCGCGTCTGCAGCCACGAGTCTATCAGCTCGCTCTACACCTTCTAGACGCAGGCCATCTATACCAGAATACCCTAGCCGACTCACCTATGAGACGGCTAGGGTATCTTCACTTTTCCATAAACGGGGGCTCTCGATTTCACAAGTCTCAAGTACGTTTAGGCATTTCGCTTTTCCGCACCCCAGCGATCACTGCATTCACACAGCTCAAAGTCGGAGGACTAGGCTTGTCTCAGCAAGGCGAGCGCATACCCGCCACAAGACAAGTCTCCACTGGACGATCGTCCTTACCTTTGCATCAACCACTGGGGAACAAGTCTCTCCAATGCCACAAGCCCCCCCTCACCTAAGTACCTCTGTACACTCCAGGTGGGGGGGGTATATATTAGGGAGTCTTCTCCCCCTTGTAGCTCTATGTGAAGCTGGATATATGAGTCGGCAAATCTGACACAAGACTCATGTTATCACGCAAAAAGCCTAGCTAAGGCTTGACAACTTTATAGGAGATGTTATTGATGGTTAGTAGATAGACTCCACTAGGAAGGGCATAAGCCTCTACAGCGTCACTCTCTCCTTCAGCAATCAAGTCTCCAGAAAGACTATGTAGCTGCCAAATGCTCTTGCCGAAGGGGATAATCCAAACCTGTCCTACAGGATGATAGCATGGCGAGAACTTGTTATCGATAGAGATGGTCGGGGTAGCATCAGCCTTGACAAATTGCACTGACACGTTAATATCCGCATTGAGGGTGACTCTGTAGACAGGGTTCTTGTCGTTTACTATCTCCCCATTATAAGTCCATTGTTCAATTGTGTATCCTTCATCTTCAAATGGGTGTGCCTCAAAAGTAATCTCTGTGCCCTCTAGTAGAGAAGCGCCTGAAGGTACAACGAGTCCATTGGCTTGAGCAGTGACCATACCACCTTCTCCATTAAACTGAAATGAGACTTTGTATTTCTTTACTTCCTTGACTAGGAGTTCTACATTGACGGGTTCATTGGGCATTGTGAGTTTTAGTATTGGTCTCCCCATAGCATTTGTTGAGCCATTTACCTTCCAGTGGTCGACGATGTAGTGGTCGTTGTCCTTTAGTGAGAATATGACCTCATCCCCCTCGTGTAGTAGTACTCCAGAAGTTATTGTTTCCCCCCCGCATGTGGCTGTAACTAGAGTGTCTACACTCTTAGGCCAGCTGAAGGATAGCTTGTATGTGGGAGGAGTGATAGGCTTAAATGCTGCCGAAATCTCTACATCTTCTGAAAGGCGATGATGGTAGAGTTTTCCTCCTTCAGCTGATGCTATAAGGCTAGAGGCTGAGATGAAGAGGGTGTTGATACGTATTCCCTCAATGATATAGCCATCTTGCGGAGTCACGACGATGGTAATCTGATCTCCAATAGGCAGAGTGCTGGGCATAACTAATTCGGCCCCTGATGAGGAAAGGACTTTTAGTGTACCTTCGGTCGCTGGGGGAGTAATCCAAGATATGGATGCTTTTTGCTCTTTAGTCTTATAGGTTGCAGCAATAGAGATGTCGCTCTGCACAGTGTACTGAACACCTTCGGTAGCATGATCAGAGATGTTGAGTTCGTCACGAGAGAACTGTTTTTCTCCTATCTGTAGAGATTCGATTTCGAACCCCTCGTACTCAAAAGCTGTTACTTCGATGATTGTCTCTGGCTGCACCTTAGCTTTGTCTTGAATTTCCTCTTTAGTATAGAAGTCCACGACGGATATCCGCCCGTGACTCTCATCCGGCGCAGTAATTGTCACCTCACATTCTTGGGCAGTGGGCTTGTAAGTCGCAACTATAGAGACATCGCTCTGCACAGTGTACTGAATACCTTCGGTAGCATGATCAGAGATGTTGAGTTCGTCACGAGAGAGCTGTTTTTCGCCTATCTGTAGAGATTCGATTTCGAACCCCTCGTACTCAAAAGCTGTTACTTCGATAATTGTCTCTGGCTGCACTTTGGCTTTGTCTTGAATCTCCTCTTTAGTATAGAAGTCCACAACGTCTATGCGCCCATGCGTACTATTGGGTGCAGCAATAGTTATGGTGAAATCTTTCGGCTGAGGCGTCTCTACCTTATCTAGATACGCAGTATATGAGAGCATATAGCCAGTGGCGGTATGCTCGATTGTGGCTCGCCCTTCACTATCGAGGAGGGGAGTCAGAGTGTCGTCTTTGTATTTGACACCATCAAGCCAAATAAAGTCAATCTTGTAGCCTGCGTTAGGGGTTGTTGTGATGGTTAGCTTGGTCCCTTGGGGGACTTTCTCCCAGCTCTTGTAAGAGTGCCCCTGCTCATCGATGCAGGTTATGGTCGCAGAGCCTTTTGGCTCTACCTCGAGACCTAGAGACACCTTTCCCTGAGCATACACGATGGTGCTGCTGGTCAGGAGGAGTAGTGTACATAGGATGTGATGAAGGTTGATATAACGCATTGTAGTATTTGGTCTAAATATAGTTTGTCTTGTTGTAAAAGCAGGGGGAGGGACTTTAGGAGATTATGATTTTCTGTGCGTAATCTCCGCATATAATGATGTAGGTGCCTGGAGAAAGCTGTAGGTGAACTTGAGTATTTGGCTCTACTCTTGTAACCTCAGCTCCTCGACTGTCATATAGAAAAGCAGTGTTAGTTCTGCTTCTCTCATCTCTTAGGTCGATAGTCAAGGTGTGACCACTTGTCTTGATGATAGGATTGCTTACGAACTTCTCTTGGCTAGGTCGGGAGATAGCATTCCATTGATCATTGCCTATAACGACCCTCTCTCTTACTAGGCGACCATCATTGTATAGTAATCCTGACGCAGAGGGGTCAAAGGTTACACCTTGAGGCTCCAGAATAGATACCCCATGCAACTGCATCGATTGGAATCCGATGAGAGAGGCACCATCATTGGGGCGCGTACAGTTCATTTCAACGTAAGCGTCTTCGATGGTTAGGTGAGCACTGTTTTCTTTTAGTCCTCCTATGGCATAGTATCCAGAAGCGTAGACATTTGCCTTTTTGATGGTTAGGGACTGCCGATCGTCCATGGTTATGGCAGATGCTCCCAGCTTTAAATCTCTCGTCTCGGCAAAGAGTTTCCCAGGGCCAGTGATAATTAGGGGGCCTCGACTGTAGATGCTAGCATATACGCTCCAAGCTTGACAGACCCCATACACTTCAATCGTCAAGGGCGGGTCAGTCTCGTCATGAAAGTTCTCAATGTTGGGAACATTCATATTGTAGAACTCTAGATTGCATATCTTAAGAAGATTACTATTTGGATTGTAGTATGCATAGCTTCCTGGTATTACAGAGTTTGGAAAGATATTGGATGCATTTTGTGTCGTAATATCAAGGTCATTGATACGCAGTGGATACTTGTTATTCCGTTTTAGCTGGAAGAGACCCGAATTCGCATTGCCGTCTTTCCCAATTATTGCGGAGAAGGGGGATCCATCCTCTGGAGTCTTAATGCCCACTCGTCCACCTTGAGGCTGTATAATGTCTGTCCTCTTGATACTGATGCGATTCATTGCCCCAACAAGACCAGTGCTAGTCCAATTTACATGATCGAAGACCAGCAACCCTTGTCCACGGGATAATGAAGCTACAGCAAAAGCTCCATCTACACCTACAACGTCGACAGTACACTCCTTGAATCGAAGAATAGTCTTAGGGCTATTCATTGCAAAAGCTCCAGAAGAGGGCTTTGGGCAAGATACTTTGAGCTTGCCACTACCTGTGATTGTCACATAACCCTCGGTATATAATCCGAATTTGTCAGCTTTGACTGAGCACTCTCCATCGACTCGGACGATGACCTCATCTAGGGCTTTGGTAACCTTTATCCCATAGTCTAGGGAGGCATCTCGCAAGGAGAGCGTACGAGTACTAGAGTCATACGAGATGCACCCATCCTTGCCTGCTCCAAGTCCAGCCAGTACGTTTGACGCATTATCTGGCGTAATGAGGACATTGTCTACGGTGATTGTTTGAGCAGGCAAGATGGTAGGAGAGAGTATTAAGATGAATAAAACGAGTGTCGTATAAACGACGGAGGCGTATCTAGGCATAATGATTATTTATTAAGGGGATGAGAGTTGTCAATCTCATATTAAGGGATTAGAATCGTCTGATGGTATAGACCTAACTCTAGGACATAAACACCAGAGGGTAGAGGAATGGAGACTTGTCCTGTCAGTAGTTGCTCATAGATGAGCTCTCCCAATAGTGTGTACACCTTGATAGTCATCGGTGAGGCGGGCTGTCCTATCGACAGCTGTCCTAGTGACGTTGATATACTGGGTGTAGAGGGGCGTATGTGTTGTACCGAATTCGCTCGAGCTATCTGTATAGGCTCTTTGCATAGTGTCACTCCATCGGTAGTCGCCCCACATAGGTTAGCGTCAAAGCGAACCCCCTGAGGATTGATAAAGGAAGCTCGCTGTAAGACGAGAGCGTCAAAGCCCTCAATAGTCGCTCCTCTTGTCTTATTGGTGCAGGTGAGCTCAAGGGTCGCATTATCGATCAGTAGGCGACTTTGTAGACGAATCCCTCCTAGGGCAAAAGAGCCACTAGCAAAGAGATGACAGTCTCGTACTGTGAGCGTGTCTTTGTCTGCGATGAGGATGCCTCCATAGTCTTGACTGCCATCATCGGCATATACTTTGATTGATCCAGAACCTTGTATACAGGTATTGCCAAAGAGGAGCATCCCCGAGAGCTTGCTGTGTAGTTCTACATTGCCTTCCAGATCAATGGTTAGGGTCTTGTCGATGGGAGCAAAGCGAGAGAATATCCCATTCTCTAGGTTGGTGTCGAGGACTAGATTTTTGAGGTATAGTGTGTTGCTCTTGGGGTCATAACTGGCAGAGCCGGAAGTGCCAGTGGAGGCAAGGATGTCGGATGCATTATCACGGGTCACTTGAGTCTGTCCGATGGCAATGGGATAGCTTTGATCAGGTGCGATCTGTAGTAGACCATAGTTGAGCTTATCATCGGAAATTGTAGCTATGACGGCACATGTATAGCCCCAGTTATCATTGAGCTGTCCGAGATATACTTGATCCTTATTGACTATATCGCACCCCTGTAGGTATAGCTCCTTCATTCCAGCTACAAGTCCAATGCTAGAGAAGTGAGCATCCTCGATTATGACATATCCCTCTCTCTTTACAGGGGAAAAGAGAGCCTCGCCATCATTGCTGTCATTTACAGCTTCGACGCGCACCGTAGTCTTGCTTATTTTAAGGTAAAGCTCATCTTGCATCCCGCTGATAGAAAAGCCTCGGGCATATCTTCCCGAGCTACGAATGTATAAGCTCCCAGAGCCTTGTATGAGTACAGGAGAAAAGATTTGAAAAGCCCAGTTCTTGGTGATTATTTCATTCTTTCCTTCGAGTTGTACCGTGATAAGCTGGTCTGGACGCTCTCCCGTTATTTTGATGCTATTGGTCAATTTCGCTCCTCGGAGTGTTAGAGTATAAGTCTTGTAATCAAAGCTAACACAGCCATCTCTGCCCTCTCCTTGCCCCTTGAGGACATTTGCTGCATTGCTCTCTGAGACTTCGACATTATCTACATAAAGCTGTAACGGTGTAGCCACTAGAGATGACGGTATGAGTCCTCCTAAAATGAGAAGTATGCAAAAGATATATGCTTTCATATGCGCTAGCGTTTGTTGATGTGTGGTAATCGAAGGATTGCTCTAAAAAAGGCTGTTTCCATGACGGCACAAAGGTATCGCTGCTTGATTGATAACACAATACCCACTGTGAGGTATATTTACTTGCAGTCTGTATCTCGCTCCGCAGTACCCAGTAGCACATACAATTTTTGAATCTAGGTGTTTGCAGTTTTTCGGCGACCTTTCCTCCTATCTATGCATCCGTCAATAATAGTTTCGGCTGTCCGATAGAATCCGAGATTCCGCAACTCTCACGAGTAGCGATTTGTAGGAAGTCGACGGTTTGTGCATCAGCATCCGTTAAATACTACATTATGAACTTCTTGACTTTAAAGCTCATCTCGCTTTGACACAAGAGACGCACAGACCATAGACTCCCCACAATTCGCTACACCTCAGCGTGTTAATCCTACTCGTAATGAAAGCTGCAGAATCTTACGGGGGAGTACGAGCGATCTCGTTCTAATCTCTTTTTTTGTACCTTTGCGTGCAATGGTATCCTGTAGGTATTAAGTATGACAAGACAAACGCTCATCAGCCTCTTCGCTCTCAGCTGGCTCCTACTCACGAGTAGTTGTGCTGAGTATATGCGCATACAGAAGTCTAAAGACCCCACGCTCCGCTACTCTTATGCCAAGAAGTACTACAACGAGGGTAAGTATGGCCGCGTGGCTGAGCTTATGGTCGATGTCTTACCTCACTACGAAGGCACGCAGGAGGGTGCACAGGCTCTCTACATCATGGCCGACGCACTCCTACAAAACAAGCAGGAGTCTAGTGCAGCAGAGTACTTTCGCAGGCTGTACAGCAAGTACCCACAGGATCCACGAGCCGCAGAGGCTCACTACAAGACGGGACTAGCACTATACCGTATAGCTCCCGATCCACGACTAGATCAGTCTGTCACCTACAGTGCGCTCAAGGAGCTCCAGAGCTACCTAGAGGCTTATCCTCAGAGTGAGCATCGTAAGGAGGTCGAGCAGATGCTCTTTGACCTGCAGGACAACCTAGCCAAGAAAGAGCTAATCACCGCAGACCTATACTACAACCTGGGTACCTACCTAGGTAACAACTACATATCGGCCATCATCACGGCCCGCAATGCGCTCAAAGCCTATCCCTACACCAAGCATCGTGAGGATCTACTCTTTATCATTGTAGAGGCCTCCTACCAGCAGGCGATGAATAGCGTAGAGAGCAAGAAGCAGGGACGTCTACGCGAGGTCATAGACGCTTACTATAACTATGAGAACGCCTTCCCCGAGGGGAAGCACATCAAGCGTGCTAAGACACTGCGTGACCGCGCACAGCGCATGATAGTCAGCTAAACAAAAGCAGAGATACTTCCTCTGGCACTACACTCACATACTAAGACTCCAATTTCGCATTATGACAACAACAAATAAGAAGCAATCCGTACCACAGACTACGATCACCCGCTCCCTGCCTGAGCTCTGGGAGCAGACGGGAAATATCTACGAGACCGTACGTATCATCTCCAAGCGTGCTAATCAAATCTCCGTAGAGATGCGTGACGAGATACGCGAGAAGATACAAGAGGTGGCCAACTATCAGGAGGCTCTCGATGAGACACCCACAGAAAATAGTGAGCAGATTGAGATCTCTAAGTACTACGAGCAGCTACCCAAGCCTACGCTCGTGGCTACCACCGAGTTTCTCAATGGCGAGGTGTACTTCCGTCTACCAAACGAGGAGTCACAGGACTAAGTAGAGCAAATCTCTAGATCGTACCCGCACTATGTGGCAACGCATTCAGACTCTATACCTATTCCTCAGTGGGGTGACAGCAACCCTACTACTGCTCCTGACGCTCTTTACCGTCGTGCCTTCGGGTGCGGATATGAGCTACTCAGCCAACTTTACGGGTCTCGTAGCAAGGGGATGGACTAGCATTAAGTACTTTAATCTAGTCTCTTTCGTACTCACCTCACTGGTGACGATCCTCTCCTTTGCGACGATCTTCCTCTACAAGCGACGCAAGCTACAGATACGCTTGACGATCATCGGACTCCTCCTGATGGTCGCTGCTATCGTTGCTTTCGGCTATATGCTCTGGCGACAGGCTGATCTCCTGCAGGCGACGACCCAGATATGCTTTTGGATCGTACTGCCGATCATCAATCTACTGTGCCAGTACCTGGCTATGCGCAATATCATCAAGGACGACATACTCGTCCGTGCCTCCAATAGACTACGCTAGTACAGACTCCTACGCTAGACAGTACCCGTAAGAGCCTACCTCATTCACCCACCACTATTCATTCGCTTTCCTATGGCAATCATCTTCCCTGACACGTCTCACACCTTTGGCGAGTATCTGCTCATCCCAGGACTGACAACGCCCGAGTGCACTGTGGACAAGATCTCCCTACGCACTCCTCTAGCTAAGTATCGTCCTAGTGAGGGTGAGTCACGCATCAATCTCAACATCCCCTTCGTATCGGCTATCATGCAGAGCGTCAGCAATGACACGATGGCGATAGCACTAGCACGAAACGGGGGACTATCCTTCATCTTCGGGTCACAGCCCATCGAGGAGGAAGCCGAGATGGTGGCTCGTGTCAAGAAGTTTAAGGCAGGCTTCGTGCGTAGCGATGCCAATGTTAGCCCTAAAGATACGCTCGCTGATGTGCTAGCTATCACGCAGCGTACGGGACACTCGACCATCGGAGTGACGGATGATGGCACCCCCGACGGCGTCCTATGTGGCATCGTCACCAGTAGAGACTATCGACTATCGACCGACTCGCTGGATCGCAAGGTGGCTGACTTTATGACTCCCTTCGAGCGCCTGACCACAGGACGCAAAGGGATCTCGCTCAGTGAGGCTAACGACATCATCTGGGCGCACAAACTAAATGCGCTCCCGATCATTGATGAGGAGCAGCGACTCTGCTACTTCGTATTCCGTAAGGACTATGATAGCCACAAGGAGAACCCGCTCGAGCTACAGAATCCACACAATAAGACGCTCATGGTCGGTGCTGGTATCAACACCCGCGACTACAAGGAGCGCGTGCCTGCACTGGTAGAGGCTGGAGCTGACGTGCTCTGTATTGACTCGTCTGATGGCTTCTCGGTATGGCAGAAGGAGACCATCACTTGGATACGCGAGCAGTATGGCGACAGCGTCATCGTAGGTGCCGGCAATGTGGTCGACCAGGACGGCTTCCGCTACCTCGTAGAGGCTGGCGCAGACTTTGTCAAAGTCGGCATCGGTGGTGGCTCTATCTGTATCACACGCGAGCAAAAAGGCATCGGCCGTGGTCAAGCCACGGCGGTCATCGACGTAGCTCAGGCACGTGACGACTACTACCGTGAGACAGGCATCTATGTGCCTATCTGTAGCGATGGTGGTATCGTACAGGACTACCACATGACGCTCGCACTGGCTATGGGTGCCGACTTCCTTATGATGGGTCGCTACTTCGCGCGCTTCGACGAGTCACCCACGGAGAAGCTCCGCATCGGCAATAACATTGTCAAGGAGTACTGGGGCGAGGGGTCAAACC